>JAEEGL016192512.1_pt1 | contig 129875 bp, 132 predicted proteins | sample 9134231 | NCBI WGS metagenome assembly JAEEGL01 (sample SAMN16246548, study PRJNA631951) | gut metagenome | biome: gut microbiome; feature: rumen; material: fiber-attached | host: Bos | place: Iran: Karaj | collected 2018-10 | reverse complement strand
GTCTGGTCTTCCTGGGGGCGCTGCTCACGGGGCTGGGCTGGTATGATAACCTGGCGAAATTCGGCGGGGCGGGGACCCTGGTCCCCATTACGGGCTTCTCCAACGCCGTCGCCTCCCCCGCCCTGGAATTCAAGGCAGAGGATTGAGTTATAATAGACACACCGGACGGCCCGAGGGGTGAATAAGCAGTTTTGGCCCACAAAACGAGCCCTTTCCGTCTTGTCCCGCCTCAGCCATGTGCAGGGGCGGGTTTTTTGTTGAAGATGCCTCTACATATATATACGATTTCAAGGCTGCAGAAACAACAGCACCTTCAACATTATATCTACAGGCGCGCTTTCGGTCAATTCTCCAAGCGCTGCCTCTATTTTCCGCTTATGGCTCTGAATACCATCAGACCAGACCTAAGCAGGTGACCAAATCTATATAAGCGAAACACAAGCGCAACCGCTGAGGGGATATCCTTCTCTCCTCCTGCGGTTGCGCTTTTCTTTTTTTGTGGCCAGATTGCGTTGTTGAAAATTTTTCTGTAATCCGGGTGGTCAATCTACCCCCTGTTTCTACATTCATTACGAGAGGTAAATCGAATGCGTTTCATGCATCCCCAAACGAGATACTCTCAATCGCTCAACCAACGCACCTTGAAAACATCATACGAACCCAAGACATTACCGTGTTCGAGCCATCTTAAGCAGATGAAAGCGCCTTGCCAGGCGTGTAGCGACGACAGCACGGGAAAACAATGATACTCGCGCTCGGCTAGGCCACACACCGAGGAGCGCCGCACCCACAAGCATGGGCCGAGGCTGAAATGCCTGTGTCTCTCCGGCAAAGAGACTTGGGTTTGATTTTTCAGGTTGTCATTCGGACAGCCTTCAAGGAGCTTATCTATGAAAAAACATAGCAGACAGGAATACCTCGGAATAGCAGCCATCTGTATTCTGGTCGCCATTCTGGGGTCAATCATTGTGCTGAGAGTATTGAGGGACAAGGCAGAGCAGTCTCTTGCCTCTGATAGTCTCGCAGCGCACTCTGACAATGCTCCGATTGAATCCGATGATCCCATCGAGATCGTCCCTCCTGCTGTTTACACCATTCCAACGTACACTCCTGACTATCCTGAAGTGTGGAATGACGATGTACAGGCTGAATCTGAGGAGACGGATATCGAGCCTGAGCATGATGCCAGGGCTGATGACCAGAGCAGTTCGCGGTTCTCTGGCATTGAGCTCACTGAGGAAGACAAGGAGCTGTTGGCTCGCTTAGTATTTTGTGAGGCTCGTGGAGAAGAATTCGATGGGCAGGTCGCAGTCGTTGAAGTTGTCCTCAATCGAGTCCTGTCAGAGGATTTCCCCGACACAGTAGAAGGTGTCATCTATCAGAGACTGGGCAGTACGTGGCAATTCAGCCCGGCTCCGATCCTGAGCACGGTAGAACCAACCGAGCAGCAGTACGAGGCAGTCGAAGCCGCCATCACGGGAGATACTCCCCTCACGAGTGAAGAGACAGTATTCTTTTCCAGAAAGCCGTACAACGAATTCATCTCAGCAACAATCGGAAATCATGTTTTTTGCGAGTGGGGCAACTGAGTCCCACTTCATTTTTATCAAGAGGAGGTGCCCAAGATGAAATGTTCTCAGCAGAGCCAGCTGGTTTGTTTTCCAAAAGTCCGTGTCCTGAAGCAGTGGTTCAGACACTTCAATGACCACAAAGACTTCCATAACGAGGGCACGCTCCACCTGTTCAGCCTGATGGCTCTCTACAGCTACGCCAATTTCCGTTCAAACACACGGCTCATCAACGGCGAAAGCTTCATGGAGAGCCCAGGTCAATGGGTCTGCAAACTCGGTGCATTGCCGAGAATTCTTCGACTGCATTCAAAAGCTCAGGCACTTGAACAGATGAACTGGTTTCTGGACCACGGCTTTCTCTCTTTTGAGTTTCTGGACGAGGAGAAGGAAATCCTCCGCTTCGGAATTACAGACTGGGCAAGGCACTGCACGCATCTGAATTACAACTATTACAGCTATAAGGGCAGCGGCTTTTTCTTTTTCCCGCTTCCCGTTGGTCGCCAGCTGATATCTGCCAGCAGATCGGCCGGTGGCATCGTGTTTTCTGAGCTTGACGCGATCATGGATCTGTGGCTTCACACTGTGCTCAACGATCCGAGCGTCCGAGGTTCGGAATACATGCCCGTTGTTTACTACGCAAATATGCACGGCGTTCCCTTGCTGTCCTACACCTATCTCGCAAAGCGCTGGGGATGGTCAAAATCCAGAGTAGGTCGATTTATACTGAAGGCCGGGGCATACGGCGTCATCAGCAGGGTCAGCTTTTCCAGCTCCCGAGGCTCTGTTATCTCCATGTGCCAATACAGAGAAATGATCTTCGGTGATGACTGTGAAGAACTGCAGCTCCGAAGGATTGGAGAAATACTCGGCCTCAGCAAGGCGATCGAGCAGGTGAAGGATCCGGATGCGGATCTGAAGATTGGGGTTGAAACTCGCGTCCCACCGGAGGAAAGCATGCCGAATGCTCGGGAAGCCGTAAGAATACAGGTGTTCCGGACGAAAATCGATTCTTTTTTTGCCCGGCAGATACCTTTAATCTTCTACAGTTGTTTAGACTGGCGGATATCAGAAGAACAGACTGACAAACGCGCACCGCCTTCGTCGGTGCCGCGAGAGGGGGCGGAAGAATGAAGAAAGACAACATACCGGCTTTTGAGCTGGAGAAAGCGGCTGTATCGGCCGAGATCGAGCGTGGTCTGGAAACAGGCGTCAAGCATCTGATCCAGGAGGAGCCTCAGCAGCGCGAGGATCATTTCCACAACACGCGATTTCTCCTTCGCCAGTATCGGAGAGTTGAATACGCCATCCGGATCTCGGAGTCAGATCTGAATCTTCGCATGGAGATGGAGCACGGCACTCAGATGTCGGCGCTGGAGGTCAACGCTGATCTCGCAGGCATCGATTTGACCGGATCCAAGCTGGAGGGGTACACGAAGAGTATCATCCGGAGCCAGAAGATGCTCCAGATCATCCAGAATGCCCTTGATACTGTACGACTCGATCCGGAAAATGGCGAACTACTCTATCAGGTACTGTTTCTGACCTATTTTTCGCCTCAGAAGCCTAAGAACCGGGAGGCCATAGTTGATAGTCTGGACCGGATGGGGTATCCCATGTCGGTCGCCACATATCACAACTATCTCAACAAAGGCATACGGGCTATCGACCACATTCTTTGGGGCTACACGACCATCGACTGCATGGAAATTATCCGAAATTTTCTACCGTGAACTGCATTTAGATTGTTTTTAGACTGAATTTATACTGGCATTGAATTGCATGTATACTTCCCTTGTGGTACGATATCAGCGTCGAAAGTTGTGCGCACGAAGACGTCACTGCGAGGTGGCGTCTTTTTTGCGCCTTGAAGTCGGCGATGCCAGGGCGCACTACCGGGCACGCCGGCTTCTTTTTTTCGGCAATTCAAGAAAGGAGGACCTTTTATGAAGCTCAAAAAGGCCGTTGAACCGCAGGATAGCAGCAAGAAGTTGCAATTTCATGGGGTTGGACGTCTGCTCTACGGTGCTTTCATTGCTCCCGTCATGGCAGTCGCGTTCTCCTCCTCGGCACTTGCGGCTGGCGATACCATCTGGACGAAGGCATCCGAAATCATGAGAGATGTCTATACCCAGATTCTCGGTATCTCTACGATCGCAGCAGTTGTCACAGCAGCGGTCGCTCTGTTGCTGATGAACTTCTCCAAGTCCGGACGTACCGTGGATGAATCCCGCGCCTGGCTGAAGCGGATCATTATCACCTGGGCGATCCTCAACTCCCTCGGCTTTATCCTGGCATACGTTACGCCGTTTTTCAGCGGTGGGACGTGGACACCTTGAGAAAGGAGCAGCTAATGAAGAAAAACATCCTTTTCCTGATATCCGGCATTGTGGCTGGCATCGCGCTTTGTCTCTTCGGCGCATACCATCTTCCCGTAAGCGAAGATGAGTTTGACTGGCTCGGCCACCTCTGATTGAACGCGGAGGTGCTGCATGGGTATCTTAGATAGCATAGTTGAGTGGATTGCCACGCAGATCATGAATCTGCTGGATCTGATCACCGGCTCTGTTCTCGGCGCTTTGGGATGCGACATGAGCACTTTCCTCCGTTATTTTCCGGCGGCCGAGACGCTGTACAGCGTATTTGTGGCGATATCTATCGGATTCATCCTTTTGAATCTGGTCTGGCAACTGCTCAAAAACTTCGGGCTTGGCGTGGGCCTCAGTGCGGAGGACCCCGTCAAGCTCACTTTGAAATCCATCCTGTTCATTTTCCTTGCATACTACTCGGATCAGATCATGGTCCTTGTGCTCAGAATTGCAGGCACTCCGTACAGCTGGATTGTTGACACTGCTTTGCCCCCTCTGGAATTTGCTAATTTCGGAAGCGTACTGACCGTCATCGTAGGCTGTCTGGCATCCGGTTCGGTAAGCCTCATTGTCATCATTCTGGTGCTTCTCATAGCATGGAACTATATAAAGCTCCTGTTTGAAGCAGCAGAACGGTATATCCTTGTCGGTGTTCTGGTCTATACCGCGCCGATGGCCTTGGCTACAGGGGCATCGGAAAGCACATCGAACATTTTCAGTTCCTGGTGCAGAATGCTCGGCGGGCAACTGGTTCTTTTAATCATGAATGCATGGTGCCTGAGGCTTTTCGTCAGCATGGTTGGCACATTCCTGTCGAATCCGCTGTCGATCTAATGGAGGAAGAAGCATATGAAACGAAAGAAAATCTGTATATGCCTGACGGTCTTGCTCTTGATAACAGCGCTTTCGACCACCGCTTTCGCGATCGATGAGAGTGAGGTTCAAAGCGCCATTGCTTCTTCGAGCAAAGCCGAGGTCGCAGGCAATATCTTTATCTGGTTCCTTTGCGCCATCGGATTTCTGAAGGTGAGTCAGAAGATCGACAGTTTTATGGCGTCACTCGGCGTCAATGTCGGGAGAACCGGAGGCAGCATGATCGGTGAATTGCTCATAGCCGGTCGCGCTATTACTGCTGCTGCGTCCGCTTTGGGCGGAGGAGGGAACATCTTCTCAAGGAACCACGGTGGGGCCGCTCACTCCAGTACCACAAATAATGTGTCCAGCACGACAAACCGTGCTGCTGGATCCGGGTTTGCCGGTGGGCATGGAGCGATTGGAGTCGCCCAGCGTGCGGTCAACCGTGCTGCAGCTGCAAGCGCAACCGGCAGAGGTAGCGGTTTGGGAAGTGTTATCGGAGGAGCCTTGTTTACATCAAGTATGGCTCGTAACGGATCCCTTGCCACGAGTGTAATCAGCACGGTGGCGCAGGGAGACATCTCAACAGTCGGCTCCATCACCGGAGATCAGGCAGCCGAAGCACTTACCAGCTACCTCGGTTACGGAAGCGCTGCTTCGGTCGGTGGCGGAGATGCCGGAGCGTCAGATAACGCAGAAGCAGACAATATTGCGCCGGGAAATCAATCGCATCCGTCGGGAGGCAGCCATGGCGTTGATACGGTCATTGCTCCTGGCGGTGCTTCGCCCGTCGTTTCCTCCCATGATGGAGGGACATCCGTACCGGTATCGCCAACAGAAGGAGCGACTATGGTTACGCCGGATGGTGGAAGCGCCGTGCCGGTACAGAGTGAGCCTTCTTTTGAAACCTCGCCCGCGAATCCCGTAGACTGGGTAGTCGGATCGCCTATACCGGTAGGTCAAACACCCGGCGAGCCAATCGTAACAGAAGACGGCGCTTACATTCCGCCTGCGCCGGCTGGAGAAAGCGTTGAGCATACGACGATCCCTGGAGGAAATGCAAGTTATCCGGTAGGCGCGGTGCCGATTTCCGCATCGCAGCAGGTAAATGCCGGCGGCAGCACAGGAAGTATCCCCAGATCGGATTCCGGAGCGGCGTCTCCGGCGTCTCCGACATCCGGGGCTGCCGTCTCCCAGACTGCACCTACGTTCAGAGATGTGGAAATAGGCGGAGGTCGAATTACAGGCTACGAAAGCACGCCCGGCGAGTCGGGCGAGCGTCAGTTTGCTATGTACAATGCGGACCAGTATATGCAGCCTTCCGGAGACTTCTCTGTCGTCAAAACAGTTGACGGCGCGAGCTGGTACAAGCAGTATGCTGAACCAGTTGTAAAGAAGACGCCACGCGAAGACTCCGGTGGGAAAATCTCCTATGAGGAACGCATTGTTCAGCAGTTGCCTCAGATACCGAAGAGAAAGGATCGGGTGTAATGGACGAGAAGAACAGAACATCACAGGACAAATCAACAGCGTCCACGCTGTCAGCCGCCGCCAAGACTGGTAAAGCGGTTTCAAATATTGCGAAAGGGGCTGCCACCGGCAACATGTACGGGGCAGCCCTTGCCGCACTCAAATCATCCAAGAAGTGGCTGATCCCCGTGATTGGCCTCCTGCTCATTCCGCTTGTGATTGTCGCGATGATGCCGTCAATCATTTTCGGATCCCTGTTTACCAAGAACACGGAGGACACGACACCAAGCGGCATCGTGGACGATACCGTTCTTACGCAGAATATGATCGCCATGAACGACAGCATCAGTTCGGTTCTTGCGGAAGGACTAACGGATGTCCTTGAAAGAATTGATGCCGATTTTGCTTCTTCTGGCTGCGACGAGAAAGAGGTAAACAATCCCTACGGTGCAGATGTTCGGTTTAACGCGAACTATTTCATCTCGCTGTACTGTGCCAGCAAGGATACCGATGTTGAATCGATCTCAACAGAAGACATGATCTCCATTCTCCAGGACCACAAGAGTACCCTCTACTCCTATACCTATACAGACGAGACAGAACTTGTCGAGGTCGAACCGGAGCCGGCACCTGAAGGCGAAGAAACGGAAGAAGGCGAAGAGGTTGCCGAGCCCGAACCGGAATACGTTGAAGTGACCACACGAAAATACACGATCACGTATAACGGTGAGACGTTTTTCGGGGATGAGGTCTTCCATCTGAGCGATGAGCAGAAAACTCTCGCTTCAAGCTATGCGCAGAATCTTTCCTTGCTGCTGCATGACGGAAGTTACCAGGTTCTCTCTGCAACTGAGTTTTCCAGCCTTGGCATGTCATATGAAGGCGTTGTCTTTACGGATGGCGAAACTCAGGTGGTGTATTACAACCAGGGCGATGAGCGATGGAGGGATCTCCCGTATGGCACCGACAATATCGGAGGCTATGCCTGCGGGCCTACGGCCATGGCCATTGTCGTTTCAAGCCTGACCTCAGAAACGGTGGATCCGCCGCACATGGCACAGTGGGCATACGAAAACGGCCACTGGTGCAGCAAGAACGGATCCTATCATACTGTGGTTTCCGGAGCAGCTGCTGAATGGGGCCTTACCTGTGAGGCGTGTACGAGAGAAGATCCGCAGAAGATCGTTGATGCGCTTTCTTCCGGAAAGCTCGTCGTAGCTATTATGGGACCCGGTCATTTTACGAAAAGCGGGCATTTTATCGTTTTGCGCGGTGTTACCGCTGAAGGAAAGATCCTAGTGGCCGATCCTGCCAGTTACAGGCGATCCGGAGAAGAATGGGATCTCTCTATCATACTCGAAGAAGCCAGCAAATACGCGCTTCTGAGCGCTCCGTTCTGGATCATCGGGAAGTAGGAGGAAAAAGACATGTTAGCTTTTATCGCAGGGCTCATGATCGGTGGAATGGTCGGCGTATTTGCCATGTGTCTATGCCAGATCAGCGGCGCAGAGTCCCGCCGCGAGGAACGCTGGCTGGAAAGCGAGGCATTGAAAGATCAATCCAAAACCAAACATTGTATGGATAAGTAAGAGGAGCGCAATATGGCAAACAAGAACGAAGAACGGGATGTCTACTATATCCCAGCGAACTTTCTGACAAGCGGACGTTTGTTTGGAGGAAGTATTCGGTTGCGGAATGCCATTGAAGCCGGGATACTTGCCTTGATAACAGGTATCCCCCTCTTCAAAATGCCATTCTCCCTCACGACGCGGATTATTCTGATTTGCCTCATTACGTTGCCTCTCTGCATATTTGGCGTAATCGGGTTCGAGGGTGACTCACTGTCGGAGTTCGCAATCAACTGGGTCAAATGGCTGGCGCACAGGCGAACGCTTTACAGAGCCGGGACAACCCCGCCTCCTGATACGCAATCCGCCAAGGTGAAGATACTCACTCCAAACCGTTCACGCAGGCCGGATCCGCCCAAAGATCTTGATATAACCATTCGGAAGAGCACGCCGAAGAAGCGCAGAAAAGGTGCGCACGTCAAGAGAAAAGCCGTCCGAAAAACCGGGCGGGCTTCATCGGCAGGATCATCTGAATCGCGTAAGAAGCCTCAGCTTGTTGAGGACTTCATCCCTGTGAAGGATATCCGAAACGGAATCATTGAGACGACAGACGGTCGGTATATCAAGATCCTGGAGGTGGAACCGATCAATTTCCTCCTCCGAAGTGTGCGTGAACAGAAGAATATCGTGTCTTCCTTCGCAAGCTGGATGAAGATCTCGCCTGTAAAGGTTCAGATAAAGATTCTCACCAAGAAAGCAGACATTGGGAAACACCTCAACGCAATCGAGAGAGATATGGAAGTTGAGACCAACCCGAAGTGTCGCGAACTCCAGCTTGATTATTATCGTCTGATCCAGACGATCGGTTCCCGTGAGGCCATCACAAGAAGGTTCCTTCTGATTTTCGAGTATGAGGCCATCAACAACCGGAAGCCGGACTATTCCGAAATCATATCCACACTGGAGACGGCAGCTCAAACCGCAAAACAGTATTTCCAGCATTGCGACAACGCCATCGTCGCTCACGATGACGAGAACGCTTTCCTGCTTGAGATTCTTTATACGGTCTTCAATCGGGCGACCTGTGAGAAACGTCCGGTGGAGAGCAGAATTCGCCAGCTTCAGAAAGAAAGTGATGATCCTTCGCAGCCGGTCAAACTGACAAGCGTGCTGGCCCCTGAGAGCATTGACCTGACACATGGATCGTATGTGGTCATGGACGGCGTTTATCACGCCTACCTCATCGTACCGTCAGACGGATACAATCCCCGCGTCGTAGCCGGATGGACAAGCATTCTGGTCAACGCCGGCGAAGGAATCGATGTGGATTTCTTCTTTGAGCGTGAGCCAAAAGAGCGGATACAGACCAAGCTGGGGCAGCAAATCAGAATCAATCGGAGCCGTATTAAGGATGCTTCAGATACCAATTCGGACTTTGATGATTTTGAAAGCGCCATCCGTTCCGGTTATTTCCTGAAAGAAGGCCTTTCAAACTATGAAGACTTTTACTACCTCAACACGCTGGTGACAATCACTGCGGACACCCTTGATAACCTTGAGTGGAGAATTGCAGAGGTGCATCGCCTGGCAGTCTCGCAGGACATGGACCTTCGCATCTGCCGATTCCGGCAGGAGCAGGCGCTCCTGTCTGTTCTGCCTTTCTGCAGGATAGACAAGAAGCTCTTTGAAAGCAGCAAAAGGAACATGCTTACGTCGGCAGCGGCGAGCTGCTATCCCTTCACGAGTTACGAGATGTCCGACGAAAACGGCATACTTCTCGGCGTCAATCAGCACAATAACAGTCTGGTCATTGTGGATATCTTCAACAGCCGGACTTACAAGAATGCGAATATGGTACTGCTCGGTACCAGCGGCGCAGGCAAAACCTTCACCCTTCAGCTCATTGCCCTTCGTATGCGGCGCAAAGGCACGCAGGTCTTCATTATTGCGCCGTTGAAAGGGCATGAGTTCCTACGCGCTTGCCGAAACATCGGAGGCGAGTTTATCTCCATCAGTCCCGGCTCCCCACAGTGCATCAATGTGATGCAGATCCGAAAACAGGACCTGCGGTCCAACGAGATTATCGACGGAGTGGTCAACGAGAACTCCATCCTTGCTCGGAAAATCCAGCAGCTCCACATCTTCTTCTCCCTTCTGATCCCGGATATGAATCACGAGGAAAAGCAGCTTCTCGATGAAGCGCTGATCAAAGCCTATGCCCTCAAGGGAATCACGCACAACAATGACTCCCTGATAGACCCGGACAACCCTGACCAGTATCGCGAGATGCCGCTGCTGGGCGATGTCCATCGCATCCTCATGGAATCGACCGATACGAAGCGGATGGGAAACATCCTGAATCGTCTGGTCAACGGCTCGGCGAAGACCTTCAACCAGCACACCAATGTGAATTTGGACAATCCCTATACGGTTCTTGATATATCCGAACTGACCGGCGAGTTGCTTCCGGTCGGCATGTTTGTCGCACTGGATTACGTTTGGGATAAGGCGAAAGAAGACAGAACCAAGGAAAAAGCGATCTTCATTGACGAGGCGTGGGAGCTGATCGGTGCTGATGAGAGCAATGCCGCCACCGCTGCCGGCAACGGAAAAGCCCTTGCCGGAGAGTGGGTCCAGGAGATATTCAAAATCATCAGAGGTTACGGCGGCGCGGCGATTGCAGCCACTCAGGATATCGGAGACCTTGACCGCAGCAGATTCGGCAAAGGCATCCTCAACGTGGCAAAGACTAAGATCATTCTAAATCTTGAGGACGACGAGGCTAGGCGCGTACAGGACAATCTTCATCTTACGGACGCAGAGATTATGTCCATCACACGCTTTGAACGTGGACATGGTCTGATCTCCACCAACTCCAACCATATTACGGTTGCGTTCAAGGCATCCCCACTCGAAAAACAGCTTATCACAACTGACCGTATGGAACTGAACCAGATTCTCTCCGAGCGATCGGAAGAAACTACGCAAGACGTAGACCAATAGAACACGTTGGACAGAGCCCTTTTACATTAGCTCTACGCATAATGTGAGATGGCTCAAGTCATACGCTGTTCGTAGATAGAACTCTACGCAAAGGAGGCTGAAATGAAGTTCTCCAAGGCATCTAAGAACAAGGAAATCACAATCATCATCCAGCTTCTCACCATTTTCGGCACGATTGAGCAGCGCCAGCTGCGAATCCTTTTCGATTATATGAGTGAGAATGATTACGGCAAGATTCTCACGGTTCTGAAGCGCGAAGGGATTGCCTACTTCTCACCGGACGGACGGTACATCTCAACGAATCGATACTCACTGGATCACGGCAAGAAACTTGAGTCCGTGCTGACATTCTGGGCCTTTATCCATATGAGAGACCGTGTGCTTGATTTTTGCTCCAGCGAGCCGCCTTCCATTCTTTCCTTCTCCTCGGGAGACAAGGACTTTGATCTTGTGCCCGGAAATCCCCAGAACACGGATGCAATCAATGCTCAGGCGGAAACGATCTCAGAAAAGACCGTCCGTTTCATAGTGGTGAAAGACCTGGATGACGCAGAAAACCTGATGCCCCGCCCAAACAACGATTACCTCGTTCTTGTTGGGGCGGAAGGCGTCAAGCAAATGTACAAACTATGAGGTATCGACATGGAAAACCCTAAATACATTGATCTGATGAGACAGGCCGCTTCTGATTTCGATGGGATCAGCCATGAGCTGTTTCAGATCGCAAACCGGCTGGAGGCAATTGATCGCTACAATCCGCAGCAAAAGCTGTTCAGTCTCGTAAGGATCGCCGAAACAAGTACTGTGACGCTTCGTAATCTGACGGCAAGAACCGTGACCGATGACACGTCTGTGTTTTACGCTGAATCTGCGAAGGTTTTGGGAATCACGATAGAGGAGAGCCATGACTGGATCAAGATTACGGTTCCCGCCATCCTGCCAAAGCGAAATCAGAGGGATAACCAGGCGTTTCTTGTACGGCCGCTTCGCCAGGCGCTGCTTTCGTATCTCGAAGAGAATCCGATGGAACGGTTCGGAAAGTGCGCGATCTGTATCGTGCACACATACGACGCGGCTCTCGGTATCCGGCGCATCCGGGATTACGACAACATCGAAACGAAACGGTATCTGGATGTCATTGAGTCAATGCTGCTCACCAACGACAGCGGACTCCTCTGCACAGTGCTCCAGAGCACCGAAATTGCGGATCAGGACAGCACAGAATTCTATCTGATGCTGCCTGAGAAGCTGGCAAAATGGGCGTCGGAACACCTGAAATCGACTACCTAAAACTGTTCCGGGAAAGGAGCAGAAAATGGTAGTGATTTCGCAGATTTTCACTGCCCTGAGAATGGAGCCGCAGAAACAGGCAGGAAAATGGCTGGCTCGGTCTTCCGGGGTGTTTTTGATCAGGGCAGTTTTACAGGATCATGCCTTCTGGCAGCCTTGGTAGCCTCGGCAGCCTCAGTAGCCGCTGAGCAGAGTTAGGAGCAATCACCATGAGAGAAACAAAAGACCGACTGTTGGAGCTGCTGATCTTCATCGGCTACAGTGTGGAGTTCCCGGTACAGCTGTCAAGGCGCATTGGAGGAAGTATGGATTGGAACAGACATGTGATGTATCGAGCAATCAGGGAAGGCTATGTGTCACTGTATCGGAGGAAGGACAAGCGCTATGTGATCCGGTCACTCAGTCTTACGCAGAAGGGCTTTGATTATGTGGCGGAACGAGATCCGGATGCTCTGGCCATGATTTATTCCAGGATAAGTTCGAGTCAGAAGATCTATCCTTCAAAGGTGGATAAGATTCTCCGACTTCATGCCATCGCATACAGCCTTGTCGCCGCAAATGCTGCGGGTGCCATTATCCAGCCAGCAAGGAAGCCGTCGCTGCTTCGTCCCCTCGGTTTACCCACAGAGATTCCTGTGGATCCGGCAACAGCATACTACTATTCGCCACAGGAGATCCGTGCAGCGTTTGAAGAGGCCGATGACCGGACGGTGGCAAAAGGGTCACGACTCATAGGGATCATCGTTCGAGGGCATAGATGCTACTGCATGTATTATGCCGGCAGAACCCGAATGTTCTGGATGAGACTCACCGAGGAAAACAATGCCGCCGCGATCCTGACGCATCTGAATGTCCGTGGATTTAAGGTGAGGACACTCTGCCAGATCGTGATCGGCAACAGCATGAATGTGGCAGTGAAACTGTGTAGGAGTCCCAATCCCTTTGGCGACAGGTACTTCGTGGTTTCGCATTTCTTTGACAGCGTCCACTTTATTACTAACAACGCGGAGGGCGACGAGCTCCTCCGTCTCATCATCAATCCGGATCAGGCGATGGAGCTGAATCGTCTGATCCTCTCCCCCTACCAACCGCCTCGCACCACTACGCGGGAGTATGACGCAGTGGACACAGAATCAAACCGGCCTGTGCTCATCAATTATGCGTGCGACCTGATTCCGCTCTCCATTGCGAGATCGACGCCCACAGGATTCGACGGCGGACTCATTATGCTTTGCTTTGACTATCAGGTTCAGACAATACAGAGCATAGTCGGTCCTTCTGTAGAAGTGAGGCCAATCCAGATAGAAGGTAAATATGAAAAAGCAAAGAATCAAGATCGCCGCAAGCCTGGCGCTGCTGATCCCTAGTGTTCTATATGTATCGGGTATACTTGCCCAGCTCATGATCAATATCAATGCTTGGAAATCTGCCGGGAGCGATTATCGCACTTCTCCTGGCCTACCTAGCATTGATATTGCTTCAGTCCTGAAAGCACTTCTGCACTTCCCTGAAAACATCATGGCACTTGGCATCGTTGTGCTGGGACTCGTCATTCTCTGCGTCTTCGGGCTCAGGATCGGTTGGGGCAGCTCCGGCACCACGGATTCCGATCGCAAGCTGACCGTTTCAGGATACGGTAGCTATGGCACCGCCAGCTTCATGAGTCAGCGCGAAAGCGAGACCTGCTTTGACATTACCACGGCAAGGAAAACAGATCAGGATATCCTGGGCATGACGGAAGACGGAAAGGTGCTTACCTTACCTGCCAAAACACGTCTCAACAGCAATCTCGCAGTATGCGGCGCAAGTGGCACCGGCAAATCACGATCCATCTCCAGAAACCTCATTCTTCAGGCAGCCCGCAGAGGAGAATCGATCATCGTCACGGATCCCAAAAGCGAATTGTACGAGTCGATGAGTCGGTACCTGCGGGATCAGGGCTATGAGGTCCGGGTATTCAATCTGGTGCAGATGGATCACTCCGACAGCTGGAACTGCCTCGGCGAGGTGGGCTCCAGCGAGCTTATGGCGCAGACCTTTGCCGATGTCGTCCTTCAAAACACCAGTGGTGATCGAAAGGATCCGTTCTGGTACAATGCGGAGCTGAATCTTCTCAAGGCGTTGGTGCTGTACGTCGCATTGGAACTCCCGGTCGAACGCCGAAACCTCGGAACCGTGTATGACCTGTTATGTGATGAAAATGAGCATACACTCACCAGCATCATGGACAGCATTCGGCACGAACACACCAACAAATACACAGGAGAAGTCCTGCCGCCATCGCCGGCAGCCGCACCTTTTGCCATTTTCAAGCAGTCTTCGGAGACAGTTCGCTCCAGCGTGATCATCGGTCTGGGAAGCAAACTACAGATTATGCAGTCGCAGCAGGTGCGGAATATCACCTCCTATAACGAGATAGACCTGGAGTTGCCGGGCAAGAAGAAGTGCGCATACTTCTGCGTCGTATCTGACCAGGACAGCACCTTCGATTTCCTGAGCTCGCTTTTCTTCAGCTTCCTGTTTATCAAGCTCATCCGCTATGCTGACAGTTACTGCGAAGGCGGCGTCCTGAACCCAAAGGTAAAATTCATCCTCGATGAGTTTCCGAACTGCTGTTTGATCCCGGATTTCACCAAGAAATGCAGTACGATTCGTTCAAGAGGTTGCTCCGTCGCAGTCTTCTTTCAGAATGTCGGGCAAATGAAAAACAGGTATCCCGATGATCAGTGGCAGGAAATCCTCGGCTCATGCGACTCTACCGTATTCCTTGGATGTACCGACGTGCTGACAGCTGAATACATCAGCGATCGCATCGGAGTCGCATCCGTTGAAGTTGAGGGCACCATGCGTGAGCTCAACACAATGCACATCACAAATTACACCCCCCGCTTCCGCAAAACCAACTCGTTGGGCAAGCGCCAGTTGCTTACGCCAGATGAGGTTCTGCGGCTACCTCCGGATCAGGAGCTCATCTTCATACGTGGACAGAAAGTCATGCGCGCAAAGCGATTTGACTACTCGCTCCATCCGGAATTCAAAAAGCTGATAAGCGAAAAGGCGATCTCATATGAGCCCGACTGGGAATCCAGGCGAGCTCATATTTCTTCTGCCTCTCCACTTTCAGAGCCCAAATTGACTCAGCAGCAATCCAAACCTTCGCCGGATCAGGAGAAACCCACTGAGCCGAAGAAAGCGGCCGATAAGCTTCGCTGTGTCAATGAAAGCGATATTTTTTAGAAAGGAGTAGTTTTCAATGCCCAGAAAAAAAGCAACTACCGACCCTGAGCAGGATGAAGTCATCCAGGCAGCGGAAGAAGAGTCCGCAGCCCTGCAGCCGTCAGATCCTGAACCGGCCGTCACGCCTGATGTCCCGCAGAGGAGAGCTGTCAGCGAGGACATTCTTCGCCTGAACGACGACGAAGTCGGCATCACGAGTGAAGACAGTGAAGACTCCAGATGGGGTTATCTCGCAGGAGCGGCCAGACGCCAGCAGATCCTCACGGGCATTGTCAGCAATGTCGTACCGTCGGACACCGGAAACCCTGCGTGTGCAATCGACTTTGAGGGCATGCGTGTGCTGATCCCGTTCAGGGAAATGGTACTCACGGAATGGCCGGAGGACGAGCCCGCACCGCGATCCGTTCAGCTGCACATGCAGCATATGCTCGGCGCGACTGTTGACTTCATTCCCGCTGCCGTTGATGTGAGGAATCGCGCTGCAGTCGGCAGCCGAAAAGCTGCCATGCTCCAGAGGCAAAGGCGCTACTACGAGACCGGCCGGGTCAAGCCCGGTATCCTGATTGCCTGCAGAGTGCTTGCAGTTGGGAACTTCACGATGATGGTCGAAGCATGTGGCGTTGATTCGGAGATCTATGCCAGGAATGTTTCTTGGGAATGGTTTTCCGACATCACGGAGCTCTATTCGACCGGCGATCTCGTCGTCGCTCGCGTCATGGATGTCCAACACAATGAGGACACCGGGCGTTACGCGGTGGAGCTCTCCATCAAGGCAGCCACTGAACACTCTGACAAGGCCGCTTTTGAAAAGCTGATTCCCAATTCCAACTATTTCGGTGTCGTTACCGGAGTTAAGAACGGGACGTTTTTTGTGCGGCTTCAGTCCGGTGTCAACGCGAAAACCAAGCTCTTCAGGAGCAGGGATTATCCCGGCCGTCAGGATACCGTGTGCTTCCGTGTAACCCGGCTCGACGAAGAGAACATGGTTGCAAACGGCTACATCACCCGCATCATCAAGCGTCATACGAGATTGAGGTAATTGGCTATGAATAGAAATCCCGAAAGCAGAGAAGCGTTGAATGCACACTGCCGGGATGTCATTCGGGCATGCCTCAACATCGTTGAGCAGCATGGAGATACTTATGTCGCAATTCATAAGGATGAGGATACCGAATGCGTCATCCTCGTCTCCCTGCTGCGGACGTATCCCTTGCTGTCCATCGTCGTGGCAGACAAGATCCTCTTTGCGGATCGAAACGAAGCGAAAATGCTCCAGGCCGCCAATGACATGAACCTGCAGTCCGTAACCGGCTGGCATTCCCTCTGTCTCGACGATGACAGCGTGATCTATATGTACCGCCAATGTGTTTGGCTCTCGATGGGGCTCTCCTATGACGACCTGTTTTGGCTCCTGAAGGAGTGCATCAGCGAATACAAAGACGGCAAAAGCCGAATCATGACAAGCAGCCCGCCGACAGATCCGTCAGCGTAGCTGCTGGAAAGGAAAAAACATGAAGAAAAGACTTCTCTCCCTCCTGCTTGTGCTTGTCCTCAGTATGTCCTTGTGTGTTGCGGCAAGCGCGGCAACGTATATCCCGGATGACGTTACGTATCAGAACGTCAATGGGCGGCAGCTGATCGTGAAGATTTATACCCTTCTTCCCGATCAGGATCCCAATGACATCATCGAAGATGACTTCGAGTACGACGGGTACATCTACACCTACTCCGACATCGTTAAGAGCGAGCAGACGTACAACGAGCAAACCCAGCACAAAGAGACTGTGACCATCGAAACGGAGTCGAAGAATCTGGAAGACATTCTCGCCGCGCTTGAACCCACCATCGATTTTGACGACGGGACTTCGAAGGGTACGCTGGCGCTTGATCACAACTCTCTGAAGACCGAAGCTGCCGGCTACAGCAGCAGCAGTTATACCGTGACGGCGACCAAGAACTACACCGGACTTGATCGTAACGACTCGTCTTATATTGACAAGACCGTTACCAAGGACGGCCGGACACTCAGCCTCAGCAATGTAACCTGGAGCGTTGAGAGCACCACCCTTGTGGGAGACGAACTGATCCCGGCAACCTATGCGGCAGTCGCCACCTACAGCGGAACCGCATACACGAGCAAGGCCACCGGTTACATCACCACGGCAGATTATATCGGAACAGTTACTTCGTCCGGCGTTTCCAGTATCCGCTACACCGTAACCTATATTGGAACGCTGATTGAGCCCGAACCGGACCTGACCAAAGACCTGACTGAGGAGCCGACTGAGGAACCGGCCGAGGAGCAGAAAAGCAATCTGCTGCCCATCGTGGCAGGCTGTTCTGCGATTGTTATGGCGCTTTTGTTGTTATTCCTCACCCTTTTCCGTAAAAACATTACAGTGTACGAAGCTACCGGAAAAGGCAACGAGTACGACAAATGTGGCCGCCTGCATCTCAACGAGAAAAAGCCTGACATCCGCCTCGATCGGTTAAAGAAAATGCCGGAAGGCATGATCGCCATTGAAATTGACGAGAAAGCCGCGAAGCAGATGTTCGGCAAAACCATTGATATCCACTACTACGACGCTTCCTTCCAGCATACCGTCGGAACGGCTAACGGGCCTTATTGGTTCAAGCTTGATGTTGGCGAAGCAGTGGATGAGGAATACTCTGAGGAGGACACATGATGAAAAAGTTTCTTTCCCTGTGCCTGGCGCTTGGCCTGGCCGCAAGTATGGCAGTTGGTGCAAACGCCGCTGACTATGATTTCAGCACTTCCGGCAGTACGAACTACTACAAGAGCACGAACTACGAAGACACGTATGAAAGCGCGTATAACTACGGCGGGCAGAACGCCATCGACTATGACATCCCGGAGATCCAGTATGGACTTGCCCAGGAATTTCTGGAGTCTTCGCTCGATAACCCCTACCTTTCATCCGGAATCCAGTACGGTCTGGGCAGCTCCGGTACTGCAGTTGGCCTTTCTGCAGAATTTCCCTCTGTGGATTATGGCACTGCAACAATCAGCACCGAGGATCCCGTTACCATTGTCTATACCCCGACGGTCACAGTAGCTCAGCTGAAGCAGAAGGACGGCAGCATCGGCACCGTTTCCATCTCGCGAGTCGGCCTGCTGGCCAAGGTGTATGAAGGCGCAACTACGGAATCCATGGCGAAGGGTGCCGGCCACTTTGAGGCAACCGGCTGTTGGACCGGAAATGTCGGCCTCTTCGGGCATAACAGAGGCAGCAATGCCTGGTTTGTCAGCCTGAAGGATGTCAAGGTCGGAGATATCGTCACATACGAGACCAATCAGGGAACTCGTACTTACGAGGTCAGATTTGTCGGCTCGATCTCCTATACCGATCACTCCTATCTGAACGAGATGGGAGACAATCGAATCACGCTGACAACGTGTATCGCTAACCAGCCCTCTCTGCGTCTGTGCGTTCAGGCGGTAGAGATTCATTGATACGGAGGACATTATGAACAGAAACATGAGTAGGCCGCGAAACCGAGAACAGCGCACCAAGCCGCCCAGAGACGACATGGTCAACATCACTCTTCATCTCAGCTGTGAGGAGCATGAACGCATGAAGGAGCTTCTGCGCAAATTCAAGTGTGACCGGGAAGACATCTTCCGTATCGGCATGGAACAGCTTGACGCATAACCTGAACTGCAGTTTTGAGAACACACCTCGTGGAGAGTGCTGGAAAATCTGACTATGAGGTGAAGTACAATGAAACGCATCATTCCTTTAATCTGTGGCATTCTGATCGGTTCAACTCTGTTCGGCGGCAGTATTGCCTACGCAGCAGGGATTCTCGCCGAACGCAGCACGCACAGAGTATTTGTGGACGGCACAGAGGTCGAACTGGAGGCATACACGATCAACGGACACAATTATGTGAAACTCCGTGATATCGGCAGACTGGTGAACTTCAACGTGTACTGGGACAACAGTGTCCAAATCGAAAGCCATGCGCCCTATACAGGCGTCGCTCCCACAGCACTGGCAGCTGCACCGGTCACCACAGAGCAAACCGTTCCCGCCGCATCCGACAGGGACTGGAGCACGGAAGCAAATGCCGCTGTTTTTGACGGTGTGTACAGCCGTGACGCATACAATATGTTCCGGCAGACGATTATCGACAAAGACACAGCCGTGTCAGACAGCAGATATGTCTACCGCACCGCCAAGCTCGACACGGATTCCTCTGCCACCATGCGCGACGTGGCCGCTGCGCTCAGTTCCTGGCCGGCATACTCGGTCAGGATCCTTGGCGACGGTAATATGCAGGTCACAGCGAAATACGTCTCCAGCTACCAGGCGGCCGCAGACTTCTGTGCGCCGCTGATCTCCGGGTTCTCCGGCCTTGACGACGCTGCGAAGGTTGAAAGACTTGCGTTCTACCTCTGCGATCACATGACCTACCGGTCGGACGCGGTCACATCGCCTAGTACTGTGCTGACAGGAGATTCTGTAACAAGCGGCAACTGCATGTCCTATGCCCGCTGCTTCATGTTCCTGTGCAACCTGGCAGATATCCCATGCGTGTATGTGCACAGCTCAAGCCACCAGTGGAATCAGGTCTATGTCGGGGGCAGTTGGTGGAATGTGGATGTCTCTGCGCTAGATGCCGGCGATAACCCATCCATCCGTGACTATCAGACAGTCCTCTGCACCGACGAAGAGATGCAGAATTCGATCTACCGGCAGACGCAGCCGGCACTCACTGCGTTTGCAAAGGAACTCCTTATTCCGGGTTCCACAAAGTAACGCTACTCATGTGAGAAGAGCATCGCTGAAAGGCGGTGCTTTTTTCATACCATTTTTCTGAAAGGAGTCACAACATGACCATCACAAAAACCAGAACGAGGATGCTTGCCCTTCTCCTTGCAATCATCTCTGTGATCGGGCTGCTGCCGCTGACGGCGAACGCCGCCTCCATCGAGGACGGCAGCGCGACCTGCACGATCGCGCCGGTTGAGCGGCATCGCTTCCTCACGACCACAGCCGGCACGACTCTCGGTGCGTCGTCTTATCAGTATACGACCAACGACGGCCTGACCGGTCCCGCTTACTGCATTGACCACGGTCTGAACTACGCATCCCGTGCGCTTCCGATCGCGGGCAAATACACGACCAGCCCGAAAACCGCCGGCGCTTTCGCCAACGGCTATCCGCAGCACGACGTTGCCACTTTCCTCGGTCTGTATCTTGCACGGAATCCGATCCTCGAAGGCCTGACCGAAGACGAGTTTGGCTACGCCACTCAGCTGGCGATCTGGGCCACGCTCGGTCAGCTCGCCATCGACGGCACTCCGTTCTCCAGCGGCCGTGAGACCGTCGTGCAGCCGAGCGGTGATACCCAGCAGATGCGTGTCTTCCGTGCGGTGCAGCTAATCTGCAACGCCGCGAACGGATGGGACCGAGTCTATCAGACCGGCATGTACATCCGCACTGAGGAAGATGCTCTCGGCGGCAACATCTCCATCCCCGCTGACATGACTCTGGAATTCGCAGCCGACGAAGAGATGTACGGCATCAAGCGCGAGGTCATCAACGGCAGATCCTACTTCACCATCGAGTACATTTTCGCATCCGCCACCTCTACCTATTACTCCGGTTACAACATGGAGCTCTGGGCGGACGGCGCACCTGCGGACTATATGTACACCGATATGGACAACAACGAGCTGGAGCACAGCACGTTCCGTGAGCACGCTACCTGGAAACTCCCCGTCACTCAGAAGAGCACCACGATCAATGGCAACGGGTTTGAATACTCCAGCAAGGCGAAGCTCTGTATCCCTGTCGATACCGTGCCCAACAGCGGTGAGATTACTGTCCGCTGCGGCGCGTATGTCATGCAGTATCAGATCTATCTCGCGAAGAACGATATCTACTATGAGCAGAGCTATATCATCGCCGATCCCAGCAAGGGCACTCTGGAATCCAATGCGGTCCTCAACTGGGGCGGCATCCTTACCGAGACCGGATCCCTGCAGGTGACGAAAGTCGGCAGCGGCGGAACTCCGCTGGAGGGCGCATCCTTCACTCTGACCGGTACGGACGGCAGTTCGAGAATCGGCAGAACGGATGCCCGAGGCATTATCGTCTGGGACAAGCTTGAACCGTCCGTGACTTACACTCTTACGGAAACGGAAGCTCCTGCCGGATACGCAATCGTGGATCCGATCAACATCCAGATCAAAGCCGCCAGAACCAACTACGTCACTGTCCAGGACAGCACGCAGAAGCAGCTGACCGTGAGGAAGGTGGATAAGCAGTCCGGCTACTCCCTGGGCGGCTGTGTCATTGCCTTCGAGCAGATCGATGGTGATTTCTACACCACGGGCATGACCGATCAGGCGGGCCTCATTCAGATGGATGCCGAGCAGCTGCCCGTCGGCAGCTACAGAGTATACGAAGTGACCGCGCCCGAAGGCTATGAGCTTGACGACGCGATCCAGACCGTGCACTGGGACGGCAGGCACGACGTTACGCTGACCTTCAACAACGTGCGTAAGCCTACGATCATCATCTCCAAAGTCGATGAAGCCACCCTCTACGGCCTGAACGGAGCTTCATTTGAAGTGTATAAGGACGGCACGCTGTTCACGACCGTCTCGACCAACGACAACGGCCTTGCGTATGTGTCTGGTGTCACCACCGGCTATTACACCATCAAGGAAGTCGTTGCGCCGGCGGGCTACGTCCTGGACAGCACCGAACACGGCATCTACGTCAACACCTATGATCCCGCGACCACCGAAGATCCCCGGATCGTGATCAAGAACGCGGCGGAACCCATGCTCCGCATCATCAAGTACGATGCGCAGACCATGAAGCCGCTGCCCGACACTACGTTCGAGGTCTATCGCGACACGGAACTCATCGGTCAGTATACGACCAATGCAGCCGGCGAGATCCTGCTCTATAACCTGGATCCCGGCACGTATCTCGTTAAAGAGATCGCCGTCGCTCCCGGCTATGTGGTCAATTCCACTCCTCAGCAGATCGAGATCGTAGCGGGCACGGCCAATTATGAGCTCGTATTCCTCAACCTGCTGAAGCCCGGCATCCATCTTGTGAAGCTGGACGCTGAGACCATGAAGCCTCTCGTCAACGCAACGTTCCGCATCTCCAAGGTTGGTGCTGCGGTTAAGGGCGCGGGCGGTTCCGGCAATGAATACGTCTCCGACGCCCACGGCGAAGTGGACCTCACCGGTCTTGAGCCTGGTGCCTACGTTGTTGAGGAGATCATCGCCCCCGACGGGTATCTGATCGACGACGCTCAGCGCATCATCCAGATCAATCCCGGCGAGAACGCGCAGTTCGTGTTCACCGACACCCGCAAGCCCAGCATCACGGTCGTCAAGTACGACGCGAATCTGAACAAGAAACTGCCTGGCGCAACCTTCCGCGTGAGCAACATCGAGGACGGCTCGCATTACCTTGACCGGATCACCGGCATGGACGGCAGCTTCACCATCGAGGATCTGGAGCCCGGTGTGTATTCCGTGGTCGAAATGGACGCCCCCACCGGCTATGTCCTGAACGTCACGGAGTTCCATGTCGAGCTCTTCGCAGGCCGCAACTCGCAGCTCGTTGTGAATAACGAAGCGAAGCCCGACCTGAAGATAATCAAGAAGGATGCCGATACCGGCGACCTGCTTCCCGGCGCGGTATTCACTATCCAGAAGGCGGACTCTTCCACCATCACGACCGAGCGCACGAATGCAAACGGCGAGATCCTGCTGGAGGATATGGATCCCGGTATCTACAAGATCACCGAGTCCGCACCGCCTGAAGGCTATCTGCCCGCAGAGAATCCCACTCAGCTCATTACCCTTGTCCCCAACAAGCTGGGCACTGTGATCTTTGAGAATCATCAGAAACCCACCATCACCGTAAACAAGATCGATGCCGTCACCGGCGACCCCATCAAGGGTGCCAGATTCCAGGTCTTCTACGCCAGCAACAATACGTTTACCGGCGAAATCAACGACCTCGGCTTCTACTATTCCGACGAGAACGGGCAGTTCAAGCTGACCGAGCTCCGTGACGGCTGGTACCGCGTGAAGGAAGTCGCTCCTGCGGCAGGCTACGCGATCAAGGACTCCGATACGCAGGACTTCTACGTCAATGCCGGCAAGTCCAAGGTCATCACCTTCGAGAACACGCCGCTGAGCGCGATCGTGATCCGGAAGTATGACGCCGGCACCGGCGATCCGCTGCAGGGCGCATGGTTCCGCGTGAGATACCTCGGCGGCACCAGCGGCAGCGGCGGCACCACCATCGGTGAGTATCAGACCAGCATCAACGGCTCCGTCGTCATCACCGGTCTCCAGGCCGGCACCTATGTCGTGGAGGAGATCTCCGCGCCGCATGGGTATGTGCTCAGTGAGAACAGCGTGCAGACGGTATACATCTCCGGCAAGAACCAGGATGTCATCACCGTAAGCTTCGGCAACGAGGCCAAGGGCTCGCTGATGATCAGGAAGATCGACAGCGAAAGCCATGCGCCGCTCTCCGACGTGGAGTTCCTGGTCACTTATTCCGACGGCGCTGTCGTCGGGAACGCGAACGGGCACTATACGACGGACTCCGCCGGCACGATCCTGATCGACAATCTCGATCCGGGCGTGACCGTTATCGCCAAGGAACTGACTGCGAAGCGCGGCTACCTGCTGGACGACACTCCTCAGAGCATCAAGATCAAGTCCGGCGAGACCGTGGTCCTGGAGTTCCGCAACCAGCCTAAGGGCACTCTGATCGTCGAGAAATTCGACTCGGTCACGAAGCTGCCCCTGCCCGGAGCCAAGTTCAAGATCACGACCTCCGCAGGCACGTTTGTTCCGGACGCTGAAGGCCGCATCTCCTCGAACGGCATCTACACCACCGACGAGAACGGCCAGATCATCCTGTCCGCCATCGAGCCCGACACCTATGTCGTGACCGAGGTGGAAGCTCCGGAAAACTACAAGCTGGATTCCGAGTCCAAGAGCGTTGAGGTTCAGACCAACGACACGCAGACGATCCGGTTCTACAACGAGCCCTACTGCACGCTGACGCTGCGCAAGCAGGACGCTGTAACGAAGAACGGCCTGATGTTTGCCGAGTTCACTGTGAAGTACAGTGACGGACGCTACGTCGGCGCGAACAACGGCAAGTATGTGACCGGCAGGGACGGCACCGTCGTTGTCTCCGGCCTTGAGCCCAACGCCACCGTGATCGTAACAGAGACCAAAGCACCGTCCGGCTACATCGGTTCCGAGCAGCCGCAGACCATCGTGGTCCGCAGCGGTTCGGCCAACTCCCTCACTTTCGATAACGAGCCCACCACAACTCTGATCATCCGCAAGTTCATTGAGGGCACGGACTATGAGCCCCTGGCCGGCGTCGCCTTCAAGGTGATCGACGGCTCCGGTGCCGCAGTCGGCCCGGACGACGGTGTGTACTACACTGACATGGCCGGTGAGATCGTTCTCTCCGACCTCGAACCCGGCACAGTCGTGAAAGCCCGCGAGATCAAGACAGTGGACGGCTTCGTTCTGGACGGAACGCCGCAGGACATTCAGATCAAGGAAGGCACCGTTCAGCAGCTGACCTTCTGGAACAAGCGCCAGGGCGCGCTGACCATTCGGAAACTCGACTCCGTGACCAAGCAGCCGATCGAAGGCGTTACCTTCAAGGTGACGACTGCCACCGGCGCGTTCCTGCCCGATGAGAGCGGCAAGATCAGCAGCAACGGCCTGTACTACACGGACAAGGCCGGCGAGATCATCATTACCGGATTCACCGGCACGCTGGTCGTAACGGAAGTCGAGACCGTCTCCGGCTATACGATCCATGAGGCCACACGGTCCCAGACCGTCGTTGTGGAGCCTGAAGACACGCAGGTGCTCACGTTCTACAACGACCCCACGCAATCCGTCATCATCCAGAAATACATCTCCGGCACGACGAAACCTCTGGCCGGTGTCACCTTCCTGATCACTTACGGCAACGGCATGCCTGTCGGCGGCGGCAGCGGTGAGTATGTCACCGATGCCAACGGCAGGATCATCATCACCGGTCTCCCCGCAGGCACTACGATCGTGGCCAAAGAGATCCGGACCGTGAAGGGCTATGCCCTGAATCCGACGCCCCAGACCATTACGGTGTCCGGTGATCTTGGTCAGACGGTCACTGTCCCGCCCGCAACTGTCCTTGCCGGCAGCGACGGCAGCCAGATGACCTTTTACGATGACCAGCTCAATACGCTGACGATCCACAAATACGTGGAAGGCACCCGCAACGAGCCTCTGGTCGGCGTCGAGTTTAAGGTAACTGACGGGTCCGGCGCAGCTGTAGGCACGAACAACGGCATCTACTATACCGACAGTTCCGGTGATATCACCATCCCCAACCTCGAAGCCGGCACTACCATCACCGTACGCGAAACTAAGACCGTTGACGGCTATGTCCTGGACAGCACGCCCAAGACGATTGAGATCAAGGGCAATGGTGAGAACAACGAGCTGACGTTCTGGAACAGCCGCCAGGGTACGCTGGTGATCAAAAAGCTGGATTCCGTGACGAGGAAGCCCCTTGCAGGCGTTGAGTTCAGCGTCCTGTATGCGGACGGCCGGTTCGTCGATGCGGAAGGCGGCAAGCTCTCTAGCAACGGCATCTACACGACCGATTCCAACGGCGAGATCCATATCACAGGCCTTACCGGTACGATCGTCGTGACCGAGGAGAAGACTCTGCCCGGCTACACGATCGACGAGGGCATGCGCAAGCAGACGGTTGTTGTCCGCGAGAATGACATGCAGACCCTGACGTTCTACAACAGTCCTGCCGGCGGTCTTCAGATTATCAAGAGCGACGAGGACACCGGCGAGCGCATCAAGGGCGTCCAGTTTGAAATCCGCAAGATCAACGGTGAGATTCTGGGCACTTACACGACCGACCGCAACGGCGTCATCTACCTTCCTTCTGCGGAGGCCGGGTGGTATACCGTCGTGGAGCGCAAGGCAGCCGACGGCTACAAGCTGGATGTCACGCCTGCGCAGATCTGCGTCAAGGACGGTCAGACAGCGACTCTGGAGATCACCAATGAGCGAATGTCCTCCATCATGATCCATAAGATCGACGCCGTGTCCAAGCAAGGCATCTATGGTGTGAAGTTTGTGCTCTACGATTCCGGAAAAAACCCGATCGGAGAGTACACGACTGACCAGGACGGCTACATTTGGATCAAAGATGAGCTTCCCGAAGGCAAATACTTCATCCGCGAGTTGGAAACCGCCATGGGCTACACTCTCGATACCCAGTACAAGACTGTGTACGTTGAGCGCGGCAACTGCGCCCAGATCACCTGGGAGAACACGGCCGTCACTGGCCAGATCCAGGTCCGCAAGTACGCTTCCGACGCGAATGCGATTACTGGTCAAAAAGCCGGTGATGCGCTGAAGGGCGCAGTCTATGAGATTACCAACGCGAAATCCGGCAGTGTTATCGGGTATATCGTAACCGATGCGCATGGCATTGCGGCTTCTGATCCGCTGCCGCTCGGTCGGTACTTCGTGACGGAGGTCTCTGCTCCTGCGTATTATCAGCTCAGTGGCGAGAAGATGGAAGCCGAGATTGAGTTCCCTGGCCAGATCATCAAGCTTTCCAGCTATAACAAATCCGTGAAGCTCGGTGTCACGATTTCGAAGGTGGGCAACAAAGAGGTCATGCCCGGTAACACCATGCGCTATGATTTCTCGAATATTGCCAACACGTCTAACGTGGCATTGAACAATTTCTACTGGCACGATCGGATTCCGACGGACGCGACGAATGCGATCAGCCTCACGACCGGCACCTATAACCAGCGCCTGTATTACCGAATCGTCTTCAAGACGAACGTGAACGACTACCGGGTGCTCGCCAGCAATCTGCTGACCACAAACAACTACTCTGTTAAGCTCACCCCCGAGGCACTTGCACTGGGCACCGGCGAGTATGTGACAGACATCCGGTTCGAGTTCGGTACCGTTGCGAGCGGCTTCGCATCCTCTGTGAAGCCCACGCTGCAGGTTCAGGTGAAGGGTACCGTGACCAACGGCTATAACATCATCAATCGAGCAGATGTCGGCGGTCAGTACCTCAACGAGTGGCAGACCGCACAGGCAAGCTGGCTCACCATCGTCTATCGCGTCACAGACAATACGCCTCTGCCGAAGACCGGGTATTGATACCGGAACCGACCGCAAAGGCACCAGAACAGGAGGAGGCCACCTGAAACGGGTGGCCTCCTTCACTCTTTCATCACGGGAGACTTGAAAAATGCGCAAAACCAAACCCTACAAACGAACTATCTCATGGATTCTGTCCGTCGTTTTGCTCGTTTGCCTGATGTCAGTCCCCGCTTTTGCTGCGGACAGTATAGAGTATTCAGATGCAATCTGGCGAAACGGCGCGTATACATCCACATTCGGTGACATGGCAGCTCGCAGGCTCTATGTATACGGTTTCATCGAAAACCGTGGCGAGCCAGTTGAAAACCGCCGAGACAATGATCTCGTCTTTCATGCAGAGGAACCGGCCGGCAGACTCGATGCAGCGCTTCTTCTGTACCGCATATGCGGATCACAGGTGAACGACGCATGTCCATTCAGCGATGTGCCGATCGAATATATCGACGCCGTGGACTGGCTGTACGCAGTCGGAGTTACGAAGGGAATCAGCAACTGCGCGTATGGCACGGGCAATATCACTGAGTATCAGTTTCTGGTCATGATTTCACGCCTTCTCGGTTGGGAGTCTGAAGATTACGAAACGCTGCAGACGACCTGGAGAGAAAACAACATCGCACCCGTGTTCTCGGCGAGCGACGGATTTCTCCTTGGTGACATGTATCAGATGGCCTGCTCCCTCCTGGATCGGTATTATCCTGAAAAGCGGGTGGTGATCAATCAGCAAATGAGCATTCCGAACTCATTCACCATTCTTGCAAAATCGTATGCTGATGTCGATGCTCAGATTCGTGCTGCCATGGAATATATGCCCGCATGCATTGACATTCGCTTCTCTGACTTGTGTTCGGAGGATGACTTGGATCTCTTTCAGCAGAATTATGACTGGAGCGAGGGAAATCGGGATCTTCCGATTATCGGACTGACTAACCGACTCTATTTCTCCCCATACTACCTCAGCAAGCTCACAGACCGAGAATTCAGAATGCGTATCTCCGGTTACGCACTGGGGCATATCACATGTGTAAGCCAATCAGACTGGCTCCGAATCTTTGAAGACGCCGCTTACCGCGACGCACTGAGAGAGTTCGAAACCCAGAGCATAACACCGTTCAGCTCGAAATCGACCGAGTACGAACGAGCTCTGGCGGCGCATAACCTGCTGTGCCAGCTTGCTTCCTATGACTACACCGAGTTCGACGCCATCAACTGTTCCGCCACCAGACAGCGGAGCCAGGCGCATACCATTCTTGGCTTCATGGAAAACCAGCACATTGTCTGCGACGGATACGCCAATGTTTATCAGTGGATGCTGATGAATCTGGGAATTGAAAGCTATATCGTTGTAGGCAAAGCCGATCGCGGATGTCATGCATGGAACAAGGTCCGGATCGACGGAGTCTGGTATAACGTGGACGCCTGCTGGGACGATACCGGAAATTCGTCCAGCAGATACTTTCTGAAAAGCGACCGCTGGTTCACCGAGCACAATCATACGTTCACTGACGATTACTCCACCACTGCGTTTGGCAGTCCGAAGAACTATTAAGGAGCTGCAGCAAAATGCCGCAGCCCCTTATCGTTACGTCCCGGAAGGTGTCTGATAGATGTCTTTCAGCGAAACCAGCGTGACCTCACCCTGCTGCGCCTTATCAAGAAGGCCGGCTGTGAAGTCGCTCTTTGAAAAAATATAGTAGTAGCACGTGTCGTGCGCGGAAGTAAAAAGTGAAGCGTAGTGTTTTATCAGATCAAGCTCGTCGGTTCCAATCGGTTCACTCTTGAATTTGCAGGAACCAATGATGAACTGTCTGCCTGAGGATGTGTTATCCGGTTTCGTACCCAGAGCCACAATATCCAGCTGCGCTTCCTTTTTCTCCTGCGGATCCGCGCCCCACCATTCACCGATGTCCCTAATCTGTATCGGCAAATGCTCCGCATATCTGGTGAGATATTGTTTGCAGATGTCCTCAAATACCAGGCCCATATAGGAGGAGAGGTAACTATCTACCGCAGCATCATAGATCCTGGCCATATTGTCTGAGCTGATCGCGATCATGTTCCCCGGCACGAACCGGTACCAGAAACGGAAGAAGTGATCCGAGATGTGGTACGTGGTCTTTCTGCTGGACTTCTGGATGATCGGCTGCCGTTTCTGTACGATGCCCAGCTCCATCAGGCTCTTGAGGTACTTCGTGCAGGTCGGGGTATCGTTCCCGGTTCTGTCCGAGATCTGATTGAGCCGCGTCGCGCCCTCCGCGATGGCAGCAATGATGGAATTGTAGATCGCGGGCTCTCGGAGCTCCTGCTTCAGCAGGTTTTCCGGCTCTTCAAACAGGTAGGAGGACGTATCGAAGAAGTTTTCCAGCAACGCATCCTTCACACTGCCTCTGACGCCGAGCTTGTTGATATAATGTGGTACTCCGCCGGTAATACCATAGATCACGGCATTTTCTTCCGGCGATAGTTCCGGGTGGAATCTCGCGGCATCCATATAGCTGAGCGGTTCAATCTTGAATTGGGCAGTCCTGCGGCCAAACAAGGGACTCTTTTCGCTGAGCACCTTCTTCTCCATGAAGCTCATGGAGGATCCGCAGAGGATCAGGTACAGCTTCGTTTCCTGCCAGTCGTGGTCCAGGAGGTGCTGGAGACGCGATGTGACCGAAGGATCCGATTTGACCAGATACGGGAATTCATCGATGACAAAAACCACGCGCTCATTTTTGGCGATGCGTGTGATCTCGGTAAAAGCAGCGTCGAACGTCGCAAATGTAGGCGCTTCAATCGCATCAGGATGGTCATAGTTGTAAATGGCCTTGGAGAGCGCCGTCAGATTTCCCTGCGCGTTGCTCCTGAGCGCAGGAAAGAAGATGGTCGGCTTGTCCTTTGAAAATTCATTGATCAGGGCAGTCTTCCCGACGCGCCTTCGCCCATAGATCACAATGCATTCCATTTCTCCGCTGCCGTATCGGTGCTCAAGCTTTCTGAGCTCATTTTCTCGGCATAAAAACATAGCTTGCCTCCAAGAAACAATCCGGATTTAGTGAAACATAAGTTAGTGCTGTATGATTATATTACTGCAAGAGATGTGGAAAGTCAAGCGCAGCATAGCAAAAAGAAAGAGCACGACAAGCGCTATCGATATAGCGGATGCTTGCCGTGCTTTCAATCGGTAGGGTATTCTTTTTCTATTTCAGATTCCGCAATCTGCGCCCATTCTCATGTCGCCGTACAGCCATGCAACTCCGTGTACGATGTTCCCTGCCTCAACCCTTCCTTCATAGCGGAGATAAAGATTAAATGTAAAGGCCAGCGTTTCTATCACAATATCGCAATTAGGCTCATCTGGCCCGGCTGATGGATCCCATTCAACAGCAAGAACCTTGCCGGAATACAGTATGTGCGGACTCTGCTCAAAGTGTTCCCAGTCGTTATTTGCAGGAAATGTTCCCATTGGGATCATGGAGATGGGAGCCATTTTCATTTCGGTACCATTCAAATAATCTTCTTCAGATCCGAAGATCTGAACATCATTCCCAACGCCGCAAATTTCGATTGCACATGGACCTTCCTGAGCATTTTCGAATTCGTCCGCATTGTCAATGAAGATGTTGACGGGTATCTCCAAGCCTTCATCGTCTGCGACTTCGACTCTTGCCATTTTCCCGTCTTCGTAGTCCATAAAATACAGGAATTTCATATTGGTCATGAAATATCAGCCTCCCATCTTCAGTCCGTTTCCGGCGGCTCCGGAACAACCGTCATATCGCAGGTATCATTCACAAAAGAGTAAATGGGAATGCCAAAGGAACCATCCTCTGCGATATGAGCAACCAGTGTCTGAATGAAGAACTTAACCCAATCCTCAGCGGGTGCCTCTGCGCCGTCTTTCTGCGGCGTGGTCCATAGGCTTGTTGCCAGATGTCGGTCAGGCGTATACATGGCAAGCCCGACTGTTGAATCGTAGAAGTCAAAGGACGCCTCAAATGCCGCTGGTGTTTCGCCGTCGCGCATTTCAACATCTATGCCTTCCGGTATGTCGGTCATGGTTATCATCATACGGCCTTTGATTTCTCCATATTCCTTTTCAAATCGATCAATAGAACCGTTTTCGCGGAGAAACGCTTCTACGTTATCAAACATCTTCTTGTCAGCCAGCATCCTGTATATTTCCCTTTCCAATGTAATCGTCTTTCGTTTTTTGTGGGTTGTTCTTATGAAAGTGGCTCTGTCCGAGATATCATAGATGCTCTGCTTCCAATCGAAGCCGATAAAACTGTCTCAAAAAATCCGGCTGCGCATCTTCTGTCTCCTTCAGCCTGATGAGTGTTCTTTTGCCGACCCGCCGATCTAAAATGGCAAACATTCTAACCAGTGGATTCTCAGAATGGATGCTGTTTCTGATCGGTTGATTTCTGTATCGTTCCAACGCTTCACAGAATTCGTCATCCGTATACTCGGAACGCTCGCTCACGGGGATCGACTCAAGCAGCGGCCAAAACTCCTCCCAGTATTCCCGCACGCCAACGGGCTGACTGTCTTTTTTCAGGCCACTTTCGATGAAATAGGAATTCACGGTTTCCCATGAAAACTGCTTTGCCATCCGACCGTCTATGAACACCTCGAAGATATGGCAGTTGTCCATGCCGACATATCTCGTACAGTTGTAGCGCACGCGTCCATGCAACGCCGGAGCCAGCATCTCATTTTCAAGATAAGCTCTCATGCCGCTCCAGGAACCAAGTATTTTACTCATAAATCGCTCCGCAAATTTGCGTTTGTTAGTCCATTGTCGATTCGTATGTGGGCGAAGCCCTGTCAATGATTCGCCTTGGAGAACGGACAGCGCCTACCAATGCACTGGTTATTCTGCGCTGACCAATGACAGATAACTTCGGGCAGCTCCATCTCAACGTCAAGCTTTTCCTTGACAAAACTGACGGCTTCCCGCATGGACAAGTAAGAATCCCGCTTGCAGCAGCGCGGGCCACCGATCTTGCCAATCGCCTGCAACGCACGACCTGTCATCTGGTTGGACAGGCCGAAAGATTCCACCGCCAGCGGAGTGGAGCCCGTCACGATTGAGATAAATATTCCCGTGCTTATGCCTGCTCCACAGGCACCCCAAAATCCGCAGGCACCTCCCGGCACCTGCCGACCACGGTTGCGCATCTCCCGCAAAGCCTTTGGAAGATCCAACTCCCCGCCCGCATTGTGATAGGCCGTCAGCAGCGCCGCGCCAACCATGACATGGTGCTCTGGACCGTGCATATGGCAGAAGCTCTGCTCCATCATCCTGTCAAGGATGTGGAAGGGGTTCCGGGATACCTCTCCCAGACAGATGCTCCAGATCACGTCCATGCCCTGAGTGTGGCAGTCGTTGCAGATATAGTGTCCGTTCACACAATGGGTCTTGCTGAGTTCCTTTTTGTGACAGATGGCGCATTCCATCTCCACGTCCTGCTCCAGATACTCCAGAGGTGCTCCGCAGATGAGACATTCATCGTTTTTCATCAGTTTTTTCTTTCCTCCGTACCTCTGTATGGATCATCTTTATCGCACAACAAGTTCCAATTTACCAGTCCAATAATACTTCATTCAGCAACGTATACCCCGCTGGAAGCCGGTCAGCGATACCGATAATATCGCCGATCCATATTCCCGGATCACAGCTTTGGCCAAAGCCAAGAAGGATCGTCAAAGGATCCGCATAGTCAGATTCCGTATGGTCCAAATAAAGGATCTTCGTTTCCTCCAGCGAGTATCCAATTCGTCTTGTGTGATTCAACACATATGGATACCTTTTCCCTGTCATGGTAAACAGGCCTTCATACGGGTGATCAACATCGACTCCATACTCGTTATGCGCGTTCTCTTCGTGATTCCTCAAATCCTCAAGATAATACCCTATCTCCGGGCGGACCACGCTCTCAGATTCCCTGAAGAATCCCGATACATTCCGATATGTGTCAAACACCATATCCCATGTATATCCGCCATCAGGATAAGCGTTATACTGCTCCGTTAAGACCCGATATACGTAATTGGACGGCTCATCGGGGACATTGCATTCATCTCCGAGAAAGAGGATATGATCTCCTGCCCATCTTTCTGCAAGCAATGAATGCAAAACCAGCAAGGGAACGCTGTTCTTGTGCACTGTTTCATGAAACTTATTACCATAGTCAAAGTCGCTGGGACTGATGAACTCCCTTTTATCGACATTGACCCAGTCAAAATACTCTCCCATATGCATCTCCTATCTGAACCGGCTGCCTTCTAACCAAGTGGGATTGATCTAACCGGCCATCTGAAAACTGTTAGGCGGATTACCACAGACTCTCCTGGGCTTCCATTGATTTACGCAGAAGTTGCGGCGGGATGAGGTGAAGGATGCTTTTTACCGCCGAGGCGTCATACAGCCACGGTTCAATTTGCTCCTTATCGAGAATCAGCGGCATTCTGTCATGCGTATCTGCCATTGAGGAATTTGCAGCAGTCGTCAGAATGCAGAAGCAAAGCTTTCTCTCGAAGAACCCGAGTATTCCCGCCATATACAATTCATGTTTACCCGGAACAGTGAAAAAGAATTTTCGCTTTTCCGAATCCCACTCATAGAAGCCCGCAGCGGGTATGACACACCGATTCTCCATCACTCTCTCTCGAAACAGCGGTTTATCCAATGCTGTTTCCGATCGGGCGTTAATAATCAGAGACCTGGTCGTCTTGAATCCCCAGGTAAGGAGCTCCGCCTCAGGTGCCTTTTTCCCTGGAAGCAATACCGGTGCAAAAGCAGTGGGGCGGATTTCACCTGGCGTCCAGGGAGTCAGTTGGCTTTTTCGCTCAACCTCTTTGACGATTTTCGTTAATTCTTCGCTCTCGTCAGCTGTAAACTGATATCTTCCGCACATTCTTTATCACCTTAATAAGATCTCTCTTCCTGACGATCATCCTCACATTGGAGGCGCAGCACGGGCTCATGCGTCATCTTTCTCCGGAGAATACATGGATAACACAGAGCTTGTCTGCTTATACATCCGCTCAATGACATCGTCCGGACCGAGAATCTGGGCAAGTTCTCCAAAGCCGAATATCCATGCAAAGAACTGTGGACTTGCCACTACCTTTGCCGAGACGGTGAAGTGGTCGTCGCCGTCTGGTATGAACATGGCATCCTGACCGAGTCTGTCCAACACAGCCCCGACAAGCACGTTGCTGAATCGCATCTGTACGGTTTCCGGTTCACCGGCGAACATACCGAACACCATTTTTGAATAGATCGCCATGTCCAGCGCATTGTAAGCTTCCTGACCGTCACGCGGCTCATCGATCGTGGAGATGTCGGCCATCTTGTCCACGCGATAGTGCTTGATTTTTCCGGCTTCGCTGTCAAACGCGACCATATAGTAATTCTGGTTATCCCAGGTAAGGGCATAGGGGCTGACGACATAGTATTCGCCGTCTTTTCGATACTTACGCTGCTTAGAGACGGTAAGGTCAAAGTACTTGAATCGGATCTTCAGGCCCTTGGATATGCCGCTGTGGATCTCATCCACGTTATAGTAGATGGACTCGTTCATGGTTTTGATCCGGTTCTGCACGTAAACCTGTCGCTGCAGCAGCTGCGCGTCATGAACGCTTGCGAGCCTTTCGATTTTCTTGATGAGCGCGGATGTCTTTTTGTGCGTGATGAACTTGGACGACTGCACACTGTCCACCAGCAGCTTCAGCTCAGGAAGCTCAAAATCCCTTGTGGCGACATAGTACCCGTACACCTTGCCCCGGTTCGTCTGAATGATATCCAGGCCAAATGTCCGAAGAGCTTCGATGTCATCGTAGAGAGATTTCCTCTGTGCCGAGATGTTGTTCGATTCCAGATAAGCCGAAATCTGATTGATGGAAACCGGGTGTTCCTCATCTGAGTTCCTGAGGAGATACTCCATAACATACACGATTTTCAGCTTTTGAGACGATTGCTTAGCCATTCCAAGTCCTCCTTCAGCTGCGAGCTTTCAAATGCAGGGCGGCAAGCCTGCTCACTGTTTCTTCTTTCTCCAGTTGCGGTCGCTGTACGGCGTGCTCTCGATCCCGCTTCTGCGCAGCCGATCCACCAGCGTATTCAGCGAATTCCTCCAGAAAGTCAGGAAGAGTTTATTCTTCCCCAACAGACGCACGAGCGTGGGACTGGTCGCATAGTAGACCCGGATGAACGTCCGTCCGAAGGCGCTGCTGCCCAATATGCTGTCTCGGAACCGGCGAAGCGTCCACACTTCCGGGCAGTCATACGATCCGTATACGCAGGTCGCAATATAGCAGCCTTCACTGTCCGAATTGCTGTATCCTCCGAACATACCCGGATCGCTCCTGCCGGTTTTCTTCCCTCCCGCATCAAAATGAGTGTAGGAGCCGAAGATACCTGGATCGCTGTGTCCGGTTTTATGGCCATGCGAGTCGTAGTGCGTCATGCCGCCGAAGATGCCGGGATCGCTGTGTCCGATCTTGTGCCCTTTGGCGTCGTAGTTCGTGAAGCCACCGAAAAGGCCGGGCTCACTGCTGCCGATCTTATGCCCCTTATCATCATAGTGCGTGTAGCCGCCAAACAGGTTGGGTTCGCTCCTGCCCTTGTTTGCCATAACGTCCACCTCCATGCATACAATGCCTACGTATGACTACCTACTATAGTAAGTATAAGCCCGAAGGTGGACCATAAACCGCACACCATCATAATAATACATATTGTGTATCAAAGCAACCGTTCAGGCGGTTGCTTTTCTTTATATCATCCCAAGACCAAAAAAATTTTCAAAGATTTTTCTGGAGGACGGGGGGTACCCCCTGCCAGAGAGAGTGAAATCTTATAGAACGCCAAGCAAAAGGAGTGAAAAAACGTGAAGACAAGACGAAAGACAAGCAGCAACAGAAAGCCAATGCGGTGCCCTTACTGTGGAAACGCGATGATTCTTCGCCCGGCATCCTATGTTTATGCTGACGGCGACGACTCCCGACAGGTGTATGTGTGCAATCATTATCCGCAGTGCAACACTTATGTGGGAACACACCCCGGCACCAGGATACCCCTGGGCACGCCGGCTAACGGCGATTTGAGGAACCTGCGGATACGGGCTCATCGCAAGTTCGATCAGATCTGGCGGACCGGGATCATGTCCCGTGATCAGGCTTATCGCTGGTTTGCCGACTACTTCTGTCTCAAGCTGAAGGATGCGCACATTGGCCTGTGCAGCGAGTATCAGTGTACGGAGCTGATAAGAAAATGCGATGACATCCTTGCGCGAAACAGCAAGTCGGCATCTTGAAGACGGCTATACCGCGATCCAGGAAGGAAGGTGAAGACGATGACAGAATTTGAAAACCAGCTCGTTCTTGACAATTTGCGGCTCGTAGACAAAGTGATTCGCACCCGGATCACTTTCAGGGCATCATCTGCGCTGATGGATTATGAAGATCTGCAGGGTGTTGGTAGAGAGGCGCTTTGCCGCGCAGCCATACGCTATCGTCCAAGCCTCGGCGCATTTGAGCCTTTTGCCGCTACCTGCATCTACAATGCAATTGTAGATCATTGCAAAAGCGAAAACATCGTAGCAGGTGCCATCTCCGACAGCATGGACCAGGAAACACAGGAGGCACTGCTGGAGAAGCTCTCTGCGGAAAGGCCGGATTATGATGCAGTCATCGACTCGGTCACAGTAGAGCAGATGCTTCGTGAGTTCAAGGAAAAGTACAACGGAGTGGCACGCCTGGGCGTGGAAGCCATCGAGATGAAGATGCTTGGTTTCAGCGCCAAGGAAATCGCCAGGCGCTATGGGACAAGCATCAACAATGTCAATGCGTGGATCTCCCGAGCCCGAAGCAAGCTGCGAAATGAGAGCAGCCTGACGCGCCTTCTTCTGTGAATTGTTGTTTTTATCGACACAAATCCGTAAATATGAATAGATGGAAATGACAAGAAGGAGGCTATACTCTATGATTACATTTTTCACTGCGATTGGCAGTTACCAGATGAATAACGAAAGCGGGCGGCAGATGCCCTATATCCTTCATATGGGCAGGCTTGAGCCTGTATCCATTCCTGAATTCTTTCTCTGGAGCCATCTCCTGTGGGAAGTAGAAACTTATGAGGAGATCAGGAAGTATTACATCTGGCAGGGGCAGAAGCTCGGCGTGGAGCTCCCGGACATGGATCAGGCGCTGCATATGCTTGTAAAGCGGAAGCTCGTGGCAAAGGGCATCGGATATACAGGAGAAGATGCTCTCTATGACATGCTCTCCGATGCGTTTGTATCTCCCGTTCGGACTCTTGGCGGAAAAAAAGTCCGACCAGTCCTGCGCATGCTGTTTCAGGGGAAGATCACGGGCAAAGAAGCAATCAGGATTCTGAAACCGGACAAGCTTACGCCGGATGAGCGCCAAGTCCTGCGCCTGGTAAGACAGACGCCTCTAAGCGTAAGCGAACTGATTCGATGCTTTGATAACGGCGTCAGGGATGTCAGTACGCCCGACAAGGTGATTTCTGCCATCTATACGGATGACTCTGATACACAGGATCGCATCAGTGCATCGTCCAGACAATCCGAAAACCGGACGAGGACGCTCCAGGCAGCTGCAAATCTATATCTCGGTCGCAAGGTCATGCTGGATCTTGCCTGAATCGGCGGAGGCTTCGGCCTCCGCTGAAGTTATATTACATAGGAGGAAGAACCCATGAAAGATATACCCAGGCCCATTCTGATGAGATATGGCAAGCTCGGCATTCTCCTGGTGGTTGCGCTGCTCTTCGGGGGAATCTACGGGATCATTGTCCATGACAAGGTAATCCTGCTGTTGTCGGTCGCACTTGCCGTTTGCGGCGGAATGAAGATCGCACTCACCCTCAAGGCAGTTAAAAACGATGAGTTTGAGACCGTCGAAGGTACACTCCTGTCGATCAAACCGTCGGCTGTCATGCGCCGGGAATCGCTCCTTATGTCGGATGCTGATGAAGCCGAGCACGAAATCCTCATCGCCGGAAAGACCAGGTTCGCAGTCGGCAAGAGCTACCGCCTGTATCTCTCGAAAGATTTGTCCGGCGATTTTGGCGGTTCGTTGCCGGATCAGTTGCGGCCGGCACGCTCCCTGCTCGGTTTTGAGGAAATCTGAGCATTTTTGGAGACGAGAGCAGAAATAGGTATTATGGATAACGGAAGCAAAGACTGATATGCTTACTGTGTTCTTATTAGATTTCTGTTCTCCCATTCGGAGCTTCTTAAGTTGTGAGCATGCGAGTTCTCATTCGTCATGCCCTTGGCAGATCAGCGGTTTCAGTATACCTGTACCGCATCTGCTATTTTTTATGCCTTTGGCCAAGAGTCAGAGGCTGAACTTAGAACCAAACGCTGTTACGGCGTCTGGAAATATTATTAAGCCGAAAGGCGGAAAGGAAGAATCAGTATGTACGCAATCATCAACATCGAAGGAAGACTGGTGGCAGATCCGGAGTTTCGTGTCGGCAAGGAGGATCGTGAGTTTGTCACGTTCCGACTGGCTGTCAATCAGAAGCTGGGTCCGCAGGACAACAGTACGTTCTTCAACTGCACCGGCAACGAGTTCATCGCGAAGCGCATGAAGAAGGCCGAGCTCACCAAAGGCAGACCCCTGCATGTGGTCGGCAATCTGACCGCTCGCGAGTACACGGATCGGAACGGCGTGGAGCACACCTCCATTGATGTCGGTATCATGGACTGGCATTTTGTCGGATCCAAGCCCAAGGGTGATGACCAGCAGAGTGCGGAAAGCCAAGAACCGGCGCAGAGCAATCCTACCGGCAAGGTTGGCCCGGAGATCAGCATCCCCAGCGATGAAGACGAACTTCCCCTGTGAGATGGATATGATAAAGCGGCTGTAAGTGTTTCAGGATACTTGCAGCCGCTTTTTTTCGTATCTGACCAAATTTCATGAATGAAAGGACTGAACAAATGTGGCTGGAAATAGCCGAATGAACTCATGGTCTCTCTTCAGGATCATGGTGCTGCCGTGTATGTTTCTGTGCGCCATCTTCAAAAAGCCCATATTCCAGTGGATCGCGCTTGCCGCACTGCTGGCCTGGGTCGTTATTGAGATCGGGCAGCATATTGCACCACGGCTCAAGAAACGGACGCACAGCAGAAAAGCAGAGCCCAAGGAGGCACGCGCTGAAAAGCCGCACGCTTGTGACGAGCCCGTGGATCACAGCCTGCTCCTGCAGGTGAATTACCGGATAACGGAGCAACTCAAAGCCATGTATCCCGGTATAACCTGGCTCTGGCTGAAGCGACCCGAGACGAATAGCCTGAAAGCAGGCGGAACCTGGCGTATCGCGCTGCAGAATGCAGAGCCTTTCAATTACGGAGAGGTCTGCCTTAAGAGCTCGGGCGCATTGTACATTACGCTTCTTCAGATCGTTCCGTTATCCGATGCCGTCCGAATTTCGGAACCGGTAAAGGATGATAACGACTTGCACGAGTCGGAAATCCTGGAGCGTTTCGATGTGAAGAAATGGTACTCCGCTGACGGCGAAAAGGCTCTCTCGGAAATTGTGGAGGAACTGAACACACAGGGGTACAAGAAGCTCAGAATCAATGAAGACGGCGAAGTTGTGATTGAAACGAAGGATGGACAGCATCCCTTTGAGACCATTCAGAATTTCCCGCCGAAGAGCGTATGGAGTGATCTGTGTGTCCTGGTTCGTGAGGATGACATTCAGGCGACAGTCGATGGCGCTCATCTCACAATCGCATGGTAGGTGCTGATATGGAATTTCATTGGTATGAGGACTACTGGAGGATGCCGCGCAACCTGCCTCGCGGCCATGAGTTTGCGATCGGCTTTCACATGGCAGAGCGGTTGATACGGTTCCGAACGGAGTATGTCCACTCAGATCAGTCGTTCTTTTTCAGCATCGCCACGTTGATGTCCGGCTATCGCCTTTTTGCTCACTTTGCAAACGGCACGGTGAGAGAAGTGAAACTGGGGCGAAAACTCCCCGACGGCACGATGGTCGTTCCAGGCATTGATCTGGAACGTCTTCTACTGTCCGGACGCATTGGGGCTCTTTCAAACCACGAATGACGAATCCAACCCGAAAATACTACCAAACAGAGGTGCAATAACATGCCTAAGACTAAGCTATTTGAAAGCTGGACGTTCAAACTCCAGCTTCCCTCTCCCTTTGACGATCCATCATTCTCCGGAGCGAAGTCCTTCGGCCTGTCCCGCTATAACACGATCTCCGTGCAGAAGTCCACGCTGCATGCGCCGACGCTTCGTGCGCTCCTCGCATATGCAAAGCTGGTTCATGAGACAGATGCCGGTAACAGTGTGGATGGTCTCGGCGCGATCGGACACCAAGGCACGACGTACCGAATCGCTGAGTATGTCTCGGCGAACAAGACAGACTGCGTGGTGTTTAATCAGAACACCGGGAAATTCTGCGCTGCGAGAATCCAGAACGGAACGGGAAATCTGACTCCGTACAACCTGGGCCCAGGCACGGGAAACGGATCCGGATCGGCTCTGATCTTCTGTCTGATCCCTTACCTGCTGGATGACGATGAGTTTCAAAGCTGCTTCAATGAGTTCCTCGCTCAGATGGATGCCAACTGGGGTGACATGGACGTGGCGCTGAAAACTGCGCTGACTCTGTGTGACAATATCTATCGCAGAATTGAAAACGCAAAGGTGCTGGGCTCTGACGGAGTCCGTATTGCGATCCCGACCACCGGCAATATCTCAACGATTACCCAGATGGCGTTGGATAATGGATCGTATTCGCCTACCGGTGTGCTCTACGGTGAGTTCAATCACTTTCCCCTGAACGGAAGCACCGCCGCCAGTAACATGTTTTCAATGTCTCCCGGCAATCTGATGGGCAAGTACTCGCTTTCCGCCCGCGTACTCAGTGCTCGCGAGCAGGCCATGGTTCCCAAGCTGCCGGATTGGTACATCGTACCTCGTGAGGTGGTTCGGGTATGTGAGCATGCGCAGACGACGACTGGTTCCAGTCAGCCAATGCGCAATTTCATGTTCCGTGGAGTGGCCGGCACAGGCAAGACCATGAGCGCCCAGGCCATCGCTGCGGGGCTGAATCTGCCTTACACACTGATGACCTGTAATGCGAACACAGAGATTACCGATCTGGTGGGACAGTTTATCCCGGACGCTCCAGCAAACGGTTCCGCGCAGACAGGACCGAATGAATTGCCCAAGATTTCCGACATCATCATGCATCCGCCCAGTGTCTATCAGATGCTGACCGGAGAGTATGACGACGACAAAACGGAAGATGACGTCCTGCAGAAACTCATAGAGATTGCGGTTGAAAGGCTGACGCCGCCGGATGAGCACGGTCAGCGAATCCGCTATGTGGATTCACCTCTGATCGAGGCGATCCGTTACGGCTATGTCTGTGAGCTTCAAGAGCCGTCGTGCATTGCAAACCCCGGTGTCCTTGTCGGTCTGAACTCGCTGCTGGACAACTGCCAGGTTATCACGTTGCCGACCGGAGAGCGAGTGCATCGCCACCCGGATACAGTGATTATCGTTACCACCAACTCCGACTACGCCGGCTGCCGCGACATGAACCAGAGCATCATTTCCAGAATGGACCTGCTCTATGATGTCGAAGCGCCGGATCTCATCACGATGGTCAAACGTGTGATGAACGTGACCGGTTATACCGATGAGCAAACAGCCACGAAGATGGCCATCGTTGTACGGGATATTGCTGAGCGGTGCAGACAGACGATGATTTCTGACGGCAGCTGCGGTATGCGGGAATTCAAAAGCTGGGTTCAATCCACCATGGTCACCAATGATCCGTATGAATCGGCGCTCTCGACGATTATCTCCTCTGCTTCCGCTGATCCGGATAATCGTGCGGAGCTGATTTCGTCGTGCTTAAGGGCGCAGTTTTCAGAAACTATGTAAAAGAGGTGTGAATCGCAATGTATTGCAAGGACTTGACTTTTTTTCGGATCTCAATCGCTGTGGCGATCGCATGCACTGCTTATGATCGGCAGCAGCTTGATACCATGTCGCCGGAAAGCGCAGCAGCGTACATCCAGGATGTGCTTGCCGTTGTCTTTGCCCATTCGGACACTGATGTTTCCGTCGAACCGGTTCCGTACCCGCCCAGCAGCAAGATCCCTTTGGCAATCGGGCTGGACGGCGAGGTGCAGCGGCTGTTCTGGTTTTATCCCTACTCTGAGCAGAGTGCCATGGCGCTCGAACTGGAAGGCGTTCTTCAGGATGTTGTGAAGGATGCCGTCCGGCTGCCGGCATAGTGCCCGGAGGTGCAGAAGATGAGAACATCGCATCTGACGATCCGAAAAAGGATTCTGGAAACGAAAAGCAAGATCTCAGACGAAGAGTTTTTCGCATCCCGTGAGTATAGCGGGTATCTGACGGATATCGCAGAATCCGCTACGAAACGGTATAACCGGACCATGCGCGTCGTGGTGAAGGCAGATCCGGATGATGAGACCGTTGCGTTTACCGACTTCAGCGGAATCATGATCAATGCCTGCAACCACATCACATGGAGTTTCCCGTCGCGCCGTTTGCGTTCCCTGAGTCTGGAAGGCCTCTGCTCACACGAGTTCGGCCACATGCTGTTCACGGACAACCCTGTCTGGCAGAGCTTCTTTCGGCGGCTTGCCAAAGGAAAGTTTTACCCAAAGCAGCCGTCCGGCCTGGACGCGATGCAAAAGCTTCATGCGTCTGAGATTCTGGATGCTCTGCAGGACGACTCTGACCCCATTCCGGGAAACGTCATTCTGAGTACCGCACACGCCCTGAGCAATATCCTCGAAGACGGGTATGTGGATGCAAGGTGCTCTTATGAGTATCCTGGTACGCCGGCCAGAGGGATCGCATTGAACAATCAGAGATACGCAGAACTGGTGCCGGACATTGAGACGATGATCAATCGCAAATACTACGATCACAATATCATTGTCAATCTGCTGATCCAGTATGTCCGGGCAGGCGAACTCAACAACCTGTCAGACTATGAGGGCGAGTACATCGATCGCCTGAAGACGTATATCCCCATCGTTGACGGATGCGTCTATGCGGATGATGCGAGAGATCGCTGCGAAGCGGTCAATCTGATCCTGATCGACTTGTGGCCGATCATGCAGAGATGCTTCGATGCGCTTCGGGACAAATACAATCAGGCACAGCAAAACGCCGCGCAGAGCAGCCAGAACAAGGCAGCCGGCAGCGGTGGCGGAGCTACCGGTGATCCCACCTCTGATCCCACTTCTGATCAGGATGATGCCGCCGCTCAGCAGCAGGCTCAGCAGGCAGTCAGTGACGAACTGTCCGGCCAGTTACCGCAATCGGCACCGAATTTTACGTTGAAGACCTCAGCAGTACCCAGTACCGAATCATTCAAGCCTGACGAAGACCAGCAGAATGCGGTCCGTGCTCAGGTGGCAAGGGTGCTGCAGGAGGAGACAGATCGCATCGCCGCTCATATCACAAACGGAATCACGAGTGAAGGCGATGGTCAGACAGACTGCAACACGGAATATGAGGGTAACGACTACGGTTTTGCAGCGGAAGATATCGAGAGGCTTCTGGATACAATGGCCGAAGCGAGAGTTAGTGAGGAGATGGAGCAGGAACTTTCTGAGGAACTGCAGCGTGAAGCAAACTCCATATCATATGGTAATGCACACCGAAACATCCACATCACGGTCAATCGCATGGCTCACATAAGCCCGGAGCTGATCGAAAGCTACAACCGTGTCGCCCCGCAGTTGCTCATGCTGTCCAAGCGCCTGCAGCACAGTGTAAGCGCTGTGCTACGTGATAAGCGCCAGGGCGGAAAGCAGACAGGTCTGTTCAGCGGAAAACGTCTGAATCAGCACGCACTTTACCGAAATGACGGGCGTGTTTTCTATAACACACGCCTGCCGACCGAGCCGATCAACCTGTCCGTCGGACTGCTGGTTGACGAGAGCGGATCAATGTGCAGCTGTGACAGAATCACCCGTGCCAGAGCCACCGCTATTGTGATGCAGGATTTCTGTGAGAGCCTCGGTATCCCGATTATGATCGTCGGTCATACGGCGTGGTCGTCCCGTGTCGAGCTGTTCTCCTATTCGGACTTCAACTCGCGTGACAAGAACGACCGTTATCGCCTCATGGATATGAGTGCGAGGGATTGTAATCGTGACGGCGCTGCACTACGGTTCGTTGCGGAAAAGCTGTCAAAGCAGGTGTCGGATGTGAAAATCCTTATCATCATCTGCGACGGACAGCCGAACGACGACGGATACTCGGGAAGCGCTGCGGAGGCAGACCTCAGAGGGATCAAGCTGGAGTATTCGCGGAAAGGCGTTCAGATCTATGCGGCAGCCATCGGAGACGACCGACAGAACATTGAACGGATCTACGGTGACGGCTATCTGGATATTACGGATCTGAATGATTTGCCGGTCATGCTCACCAGTCTGATTGCTCGGAATCTCCCTCACTGAAGGGAGGTGAAGCCATGAATATGTCCCTGTTCGACAGGAATGGTACGCTCTGCGAGTCTGAACTGATTCGCAGAGCTACTCTTTGTCAGGAATGCATGTCAGAACACTGTATTTTAACCCTCAGGGTATCTGCCTCGTTCCTCTTGTCTTTGGCCGTGCGCCGGAGCTTACGGACGAAGGGTGCCTCGACTGGGTAAGTAACGAAGAAAGGAGCTAGTTTTATGCACAGCAGGATTATCGAACTTAGCGACAGCAAGATTCCCGCCAAGGAACGGATGACCTTCAGTTCCCTCCCGGAGTGGTTCTTCGGGAGCGTAGCGGATTATGCCGATGACAGCCGAGACCGCAAGGGAGACATCGAATGGTTCGTTGAGGCCCTCAACGGCGCGGCGAACGTGAATTCTCTGGGAAAGCTGATCTTCCTGGAAGACGCGAAAACGAAGTACTTCGGTGAAAGATATGAGCGCTTCCTTGAGAATCTGAAGTCTCTGGAGAGTGTTACCCGCGATGAATTCACCGGCATCTCCGGAGATATCGGCAACAAGATGTACCGCCTGAACGAGATGTTCAACGACAAATTTTCAATGTACGTCTACTACAAAGGCGATCTGACGCCTCTTGATGAGTGGATCCGGGAAACCAACCTGCGGAAGGGATTCTTCTTCGGCGGTACGGTTGACTACCATTTTTGAGGAGGACGCGGAAATGAAGATGTTTGATGGATGTCTCAGCTTATCGGCAAATGAGAAACGAGGCGCGTGATGGGTACACATACGGATTTTACCGGGGCTATCCGGATCACGCCGCAGATTTCCGAACCGCTGGCAACGCAACTGAACGAATGGCTGGAGCTCAGGCATATGCGTCGTTCCGTCCCCGCATTGGAAAGTCTTTATCCGAAGGACGAGGATCGTACGGCGCGTACGCTTTTCGGTGACGGTGACTTCGGCAAGGAGGGTGAATTCTACCTGCCGGAGCGGACGCAAGATCTCCGAGCAGAATTTCTGCAGGAAGCTCCTCTGCCGGAAGGTCTCACAGACAACCTGTCCATGAACTATCCGCCGAAGAACTGCCCAAGCCTGTATTGCGATCTCGTACTTGTACACAGTCAGGACGGCTCGTGCTCATACCTCGGCTGGGATGGCGCAGAGAAGGCATACGAGATTCCTGAATGGCTGATGCTCCTTGCAACGTATCTGGTGCCGAGGGGCTACCACCTGGACGGAACGATGTTTGCCGACGTTGAATACGGCTGCGCATTCTATTTCATTTACGTGAATGATGAGGATGTCCGGGTGGAAGATTTTGAGCCTGAGACAACCTATCAGTCAGAGTTCAGCGAATTATTTGATTATTGAAAGAGAGGGATTACCAATGGAAGAAAACCGCATTCAGAACCAGATCGCAATCTACATGACCAACAAAAAGCTTTGCGAATTCAACGACAAGCTCAACGTCCCGCCTGCCGAGCACTACGCGCATATGCATGCGCAAGGCGAGAAGGTCGGTGACAGCCGCGTCTACTCCAGCGTCGGCGTTGTTCTTCAGGACTACTCCAACGGGAAGGGCGACAAGACGATCCGTGTGGTGGCCAATATGTCGCCGAACACCTTCTCCTACCTGCTGGCCAAGGTTAGCGCCGGCATCGAGAACTTTGAATTTTCGGAGGAGAAGATCTTCGGAGATCCCGACGAGAACGGACAGAGCTCTGTGACGAAGCTTTCGATCAAACGAGCCTCGGTCGGCCAGGACAAGAAGCCCAGGAAGTATCCCTGGTGCATCATCCTTGAGAACGGACGGGCAGTGAAGGAGTCTACCCAGACCGGCGGTATCCACATCAAGAGTGGGAGTTATAAGTCCGATCGGCAGGTCTTTGTCAACATCAACGACAAGGACTTCTTCGAGCTTATGTACAGGACCGTGCGGTACATTGAAACCTGGGAGCTCACCTATTGCCCCAAGGTGATTCGTGAGGCGAAGCAGATGGCAGATGCGCAACGCGGTGCAGCAAAGTGAGGCGTCATGATGAAAAAGCTGTTTTCTGGAGATCTTGTTATTCTCGGGAGCTTTGAGCTGACCGGGCCTGTCATGAGGATCAGCGATCCCTGCTATGACCGGGAAGTCTGGTGCTGCGGCACGGTTGATAATTGCAGAGTTGGAACTTGGGAAGCTGCAGTTCTGAAAATGGACGAAGGCGATTGGGGCGTGCGTAATGCCGTACTCGCAGTCCGATACAAAGACGGTGGGCCCAAATTCAACGCAATTAATCGGGCAGTATGCAACGGAACCGGGGCTTGGCATGAGTGCCCATTTGAGGTCGGAGTCGATTCCGGTCAGGCTGGATTCTTCGACGAGCTCCACTATCAGGATAATTCCGTCGTTGAAAAGATGAACGGCCCTGAGCATGATTTCGGTGATGCATGGTACAGCCACTGCTGTGATATCACGATCACGAGAACGGGCGCAGGCGTCATGCCGTATGGTGCCGTGTCCAGCTCCGGATACGGTGATGGCGGATACGCTGCCATCAAGCATCTTGATCGCAACGGGAAAATCGATTTCATCTTCGTGGTCTTTATTGATAACGAAGATGAAGAGGAAGTCCCGTGAAAAGGCGCATCGTTTTAAGCCCAAGCTGTTTTGCACCTGATGTCATTCTGGAGATCGATGTCCCCAAAGATCGGGATGCCGAAGAATACATCGACGAACTGCTTGAGGCCATTCTCAATGATGAGTTCCGGTGGAACTGCGAATGGGATTTCGAATAGTGCCGCAGGCAGATTGCGGCAGCTGCAACAACAACTACTTTGTGATGAGGGAGTACTTCGGTGCTCCCTCATCGTGTTTGGAGGTGAATCATGTATGGAAAACGCGAATCCCAGAGATCTTATGCTGGCCTATGTGATGGTCCAAGTCATGCTCGATAAAGAGCTCTCTGCAAAGATGAAAGAAGCCAAAACAGATGCTCTCAAACGATGCCGGGCTCTCGGGAATCTGTATGCCAGCTGGGGAATCCGCAGCGACCTCATTGATGTGGTCATGACGAAGAAGGCGGATCTGATTTTGGGTGCAGGAACCCTTTCTGATATCCGGAAGGCAGCTGCGCCCCCAAAGCCGCACTACAACGGAGTCACATGGCACGAAGATCCTCTCTCAGTGGATGAGGAAGAGCTGATTCTCTGGTCCCACATGACACTGGAACACAGGCCAACGGAAGCCGCATATCAGCGTTATATGCAGCTGTTTGAGCGAGTTTTCGGTGTCAGCGAGGAAGATATCTTGAACGGAAACCTCCCGGACAAGCTTTCGGAGGTGGAGTAGATGGACTTTTATTTTGGGACAGATCTGCTCAAGAAGCTGCAGGGATACTATGAGCCGAGACTGGCACTCGCCATCAAGAATGGGTTTGACGATGCAGACAACCGATACCACTGGCTGTTTGCTGAACTGGACCTCCGTGTGAAGGCACTCCGACGGAGCCTTGAACTGATTGGAGCTATGCCGGCGCTGATTGCAAACAGCAAGCCGGATGACGTGTTCTCTGTCGTTGTCCATCATATTACCGCATGGTTCGGTGCCGACATGATCGGTGACGGGCCGAAGGATGAAGACGGAAAAACCATCTACTTCACGGATAAGAATCCGCACTGGTCGGACTTTATGAAAGCCTCGGATCGGTTCACGGTGGACTATGACTACACAAAAACCGGCGAGTTCCTCCTGGATATCACAGAGTACATCGTAACGGCCTTGCGGCTCTTCTTTGGGATCCGTGAAGCCCAGTTTCGACCGATCGATCGCGGGAAATACGACAGTATGGTCTCTGCGCTTGGCGTGCTCGACCGTTCCGCATAGGGGGTGTGTTCATGAATGCACCGCACCATGAGGAATCGTGCAGCATGCGTCTCCCCAGTGCTGCGGAATGCCCGCTGACATTTGAGGAGCAGCGATTTGCAGAGGAAAACCATGGACTGCTGCTGTCTTTCATGGCTCAGTATCGTCTGGATGCTGAGCACTATGGAAGGCTTGCGCTTCGTTATCTGAAAGCCGTCGTACGCTATTGCAACGAGCCGGAGCTTCAGCAGTATGCATTTTCCAACATCGTCTGGCACCACCTGAGATCGGAGCTGTCCAATATCATCCGGCATGAGAACGCACAGCCTGTCGTAGTTGCCTGCGAAATGGAACCCGGCTGTGATCGCGGTTCCGAGAGTACCATTGACGCAGCCCTGTGGAGGGAGATCGAGAAGACGCTCACCTACAAGCAGTGTGAAGCTGTTTATCTCCGCAATCAGGGCTACAGCAACAGGGAAATCGCTGAGCTGTGTGGCGTCAAACCAAAGGCTATCGAAAAACGTTTTTATCGCATCAGAAAAAATATCAGATTAAAGGAGATTTTATTATGAGTCACTATAGTGTTTGTGTCGTTGTGCCCAGCAGCAGACTGGGAGATCGCGTTGATGAGCTCCATATCGATCGTGTCCTGGAAGAAATCCTTGAGCCGTACTATGAAGGTGCCGAAGAGCCTGAATACACAGAGTTCGTCGATGAGACGGAGTCGGTGACGGAAGACTACCGCACCAATACCCTCACGGCAATCAGATACCCTGACGGCAAGACCGTCCCCACCTTTGACAGGGAGTTCTGCGAGAAGTTTACTGTGGAGGATGGAAAAATCATTCAGTTCTTCACGAAGGAAGACGGTGGCAATCGCGAATCCGAAGCATCCAGGCAGCTTACGCTGATCCCGGATTACCCGGTCAAAAGCCTGTTAACTTTTGAGGAGTATTACAGGGATTATCACGGCTACAGGAAACTCCCGGATGGGCGCGTGGGGTACTATTACAATCCCAACGCAAACTGGGACTGGTATGAGATCGGCGGTCGATTTCCCGGTCTTCTTCTTGTAAAGGATGATGTGAAAGACATCCTTCCCCTTTCCGAATCGGAGGACAAGAACACCAGGCATCCGACCGGATACCGATACGTCAACGGTGCGCGCATGAAGGACATAGAGTGGTATAAGATGCGTGAACTCAGGCTTGATGCACTAAAAGCCAACTATGCCCGTCTTGCTGAGGCATTTCGTACCAAGGATTTGTCTGAGATCGGCGGCATTGCAACCATCAATGAGGACGGAATCTTCGGTTGGGGCTGTACCCTCTTTTTCAAGGATGAGACGCTTGAGGAGTATCTCGACCGCAAGGGAGCAACCGAGACCGACATGTATCCCATCTGCACTTACGCATTTGTAAATGCCGCTGGCGAGTGGAATGCGTCCGGTGATATGGGCTGGTTTGGCCTCTCGTCCAATGATAAGCCCGAACGCACCTGGCTGGATGAAACCAGATGCCTTGTTGAGAAGATCCACGAAGACGACTTCATGGTCATTGTGGATTGTCATATCTGATTGATACTTAAGGGGGCGGCAGGATAAGCTGCCCCCATTCTTAGGCAAAGGAGTGAACAGGAGATGAGCCCAGTATCGTTTGAAGATGCGTTGAAAAACGCTGATATCCTGACGCTATGTCCGGATTGTAAAACCGAGAACCGTGGGTACTTCACATGCCTTCGGGTGGATCGGGATACCGTTCCGGAAGGATGGTATGCGTACGACATCCGCCACGGTGACACAGGAAACCTATGCACAGTAGAAGAGTATGTTCTCGTCAATCATGCAGGTACGTTTCTGACGCAGAGGCCGGTAATGATGAACAAAAACGGCTATCGGTTTCTGAATGGCAGGGGCGGATATACTTTTGAGTGAACAGGAGAAAAGCTATGTATCAGAAGATCTATTTTTATATTGACAGCCAGTACCAGTGGGGCCAAGGCTTTCCGGACGACGTTTCGGAATCTTCCTTCCACCAGGAAGCACGACAGATTTTTCAAGCTGCTGGTTGGAAAGTGACTTCCGGCCAGCTTTCCGGTGAGAGCGACACAGCCACAAGGGGAAAGCAGTCTCTCTATCTCCACCCGATGGAGTTCAGCGGTGTCATCCTTACTGAAGAGATTTCGGCGCTGAAACAAATTCTCTCGTCTGCGAAAACATTCCGCTTGCGGAGTATCGGACAGTTCGAGATATATCAGGATATGAGCGATCAGGATTATACAGAGTACCTAGAGTCCTGCCGAGCGGAAATCATTGAAGACATCCTGGCAAACTACAGGACGAAGCGAAAGAATCAGTTCATTGTCAACTGCAATATGGCTGAGAAGATCGGCCGGGAGTATCGAATTCTCCGAGTCGATTCCACGGATCATACCGGGGACAAGGCATTCATGTATGTCAGCAAGCTGATTGATGAACTGATTGCGGATGGTCGGCTCAGAACCGGAGCGACAAAAAAGGGCCTGGGAATAAGGACAGCCGTCCCGTCAGACCTGAAAAACTCTCCTGAACTCTTCAGGAAGGTAAGCGAGGCGACAACATGAAAGAGCATAACATGAAGGCAGGGCTGATCTATATCTGCTCCCCGCTTTCTGCGCCTTCTCGTGCCGAAATGCTTGCAAACGCAGCCAAGGCAGATGCCTATATGATGAAGGCGGAGGCGGAATTCAAGGTAAAAGCCGTAGCGCCGCATGCCTACCTGCCTTACATCCTGGATGACACCATCCCGGAGCAACGAGCGTTGGCTCTGGACTTTGGCAGGAAACTGCTCGCGATGTGCTCTATGATGATAGTATTCGGAGCAAACATCTCTTCCGGCATGGAGGGAGAAATCCGTCTCGCGAAAGAGCTCAACATCCCGGTCATGTATCGACCTGACTTGGACGGAAACATCTATCTGGACGAACGATCTGCATAGTTAAGACCTGGCGCGGAGCGGCTTGTATGAGCTGTCTCCGCGTCTTTTTTTGCCACAGCTTCATGCGCTCCGAAAAAAAGATTGGCGTTCCTACGCTATCGGCGTTAGGTACTCTTGATAGCTCGTTATATTATTCTGGCATCCCGATTATACTTCCGTTAGTCATAGTTAATGCGAATAGGAGTGGATCAGATGGATGCAAAATTGATCGGCCGACGCATTCAGATAATGCGGAAAGAGCGAGGCCTCACGCAGGAGCAGCTCTCGCAGGCTGTCGGACTGTCTCCCAATTATCTGAGCAACATCGAGACCGGCCTCAAAACGCCAAAGCTGGAGACGTTCATTGAGATCGTCAATGCACTTCACTGCGATGCCAACACTTTGCTGGCTGATGTGGTAGACTCCACCGTGACACAGGAAAGCTCACAAATAGCAAGGTCACTTGCTGAGCTGCCAGTAGCCGACCAAAGAAAAATCATGAAAGTTGTTGAGGTCCTCGTGTCAGAGGCAAAAAAAGACACCCGTTAACCTTCCCCTATGTCAGCGACATAGGGGATTTTCCTTTTTCACCGAAACTTCGACAGCGTTCGACAAAGCCTTTCTGTTATGATAATAACGCTATACGGAGTAATAATTTTCAGAAGCGTTATTATGAAGTCGAAAGAGACAGAAAGGACATACCATGGAAGACGAGAAGAATGACGTTCTGCAAGTTGACGATGACCTTGGTGAAGTTGTGCAGACAAAGCAAATCATGCGAGGTGTCTACTATGTCGTGGCACTTGATCCGGAAATGACGCAGCCGCATGAGTACTACATTGTTGATGGTGCCTGTGAATGGCTCACCGCAGAGGCAGCAGAGTATGGGCACAGACTTCAGCATCATCCTATGTTTCTGGCATATGGCGCAGACTCTCCGGATGACGGAAGGCCCATTGTTGAATATGAGATGAACCGCTACCTCGTCAGAAACGGTCTGCCGGCAATCGATGAATGCCGCCTTCTGGATATCGTCACATTCGGTCGCGAATACTATCCAGAGTATTTTGGAGATTATCCTGTACCAGCAGTAACGCCGCGAGGGGCAACATTACGGTACGTTAGCATTTCAAAAGGCGCGTTCTTAATCGAAACAGATCAGATTCAAAAGGTGCTTGCCATCTGCTATCCCGTTTGGGCCTGCGAACTGTCAGAGTATGCGAAGGAGGAATCCGAAATGCTCGAATATGATCTTGAGCGCGGCATCCACGAGACAGAAGGATATCTGTTTTTCCCCGAGTCTTCTGCGTGCCTTGCCTTGTATGAGCTCTGGAGCGCACATCGTACGATCGCGGAATCGCCTTATATAGACTTTGCAGCAATGCTGAATTCACTATGGATCCACTTCCCGGAATATGTGGTGGCACACAACATGCTTGAGCAGGCAGGATTGAATGACGTGTTCGGGCTGTTTTTGCGAGCCCTCGGTATTGAGACCGATCTGAAATGTGACGAATCGAGCCTGATTGCCCTGACCGAAGGATGCGAAACGGACTATCTGAGAATATGACTGAATGGCAAGAAGCACGATGCCTCCCAATAAATGGCTGGCACCGTGCTTCGTTTCATTAGTTAGCTCGTCGTTCTCCCCAGTACGATGGAGAATACTTTGGATAGAGAAAATGCTTGTCATGTTCGTAGATGTAGTTGACGGTCTGGAATATGTCTTTTCCGAAAACATATTGCTGGTGGAAACCCTCGTTGGTTTTGCGTTTCCTCTTCCCGGCGTCACTGCGGCTGACATGCATGCTCTGGTGCAGGACGGTGAGGACTTTCGTATCCTCGTACTTGATTTTCCAGAAGGATACGGGTGTACGGAGGAACACCCAGCCAATGGAGAAATGACAAGAGATACCCAGATTCTCGCAGTGCTCTGTAAAAGCCAACTCATCCAGAGGTTTGGGCTTTTCCTTTTTGGGTTTCGGCGGTTTCGCTTCCGTCTTTTTCGGAGTAGAGATTTGAGGGAGCCTGATGATTGGCTGTTTTGCCGACTGTTTCTTTTTCGGCACCCGGATAGCCTTGAGCGCACCTCGGCTGCCACAGTAGCTGCATAACTGCCAACCAAACAGAGCATCCGCCCAGTCGCCATCGTATACTTCTCTGCCTTTCAAATACCGGCAGCCCTCTTGATGAAGGATTTTCGAGAACTTCGTGTGGACAAGCGGCGCGGCCGCATCTCCAGTTTCCGTGAGCCGGTCATATACTGCGTCATAGAGATCGATCAGGTACTGAGCGTCATACTTTGAGTTGTGGAGGAGCTCGCGCCGGTAGTTTACGCCGTAGCGACGCAGCGCGGTTTCGAAGCCCATGCTTCGCCCGATATGATTATCTTTGTCGGCAAAGCTGAGCACATCCTGCAGGATGACGACCTTCTTCATGGGCAGACTGAGTCCGAATTTATCAAGATGGCTCTTGAGCAGATCCCATGCCTCGCGGTTCCAGACAACTATGGGGTCATCCTTGGATAGGTATCCTCTGCCCTGAAACGTATTTGCAAAATTCGAAAGAACTTCTTCGCTGGACTTTGCGGCATTAAGCACAACTGGTCCGAGATTCAGAAGGCGGTAGGTCGTGGGCGTGACCAGATCGATCCGGTTTGGTCTGATGATGCGGAAGTAGGTTCGCGTCAATCTGTTTACTGAATCCCAACATGCAACGCCAATGGAGAGAAGCTCAATATCCTCGGCTTGATCGGCCGGGATATTCCACTCTACGTCAATGCAAAGATAGCTCATAAATCATGCCTCCTTCCGTCTTTGCACATCTATAGTACCAACTATGGTGTGCCATAAAACGGACAGCATTCTTTATGTCTTATTAAGCGTGTGTTGGTTTTGCAGAAACTATTGGATTTTGAAAATGTCTTCCATTTCCGTGATCGATCTGGGGAGAATGGCTTTATGCTGATAGTAGAAGTCCTTCAGTTCGCTCTCCGATATTGTTATCACGGATTTCTCCCCACAATCGTCACAATGAGGGGCGTACAGGAATACCGTATATCCTGCTGCTATGAATTCCGCAAAATCGTGCGCTGACAGCACATCACTGTATTTGGGTCCTTTAACTTGAACAACAGCCTTGCCAGGATGGTTCAAGTCGCGTGACAAGAATTCGCCTTCGACTTTTATCGTCGTAGACTTGTTTGCTATGGAATTGGATAGGAGATAGTAATTGTGCTTGATCTGGATGTAGCTCATGACGAGCTCTTCCAGTTCAAAATCCGGAAGATTACGTATAACCTGCTCGGAGGATAGTGCTTTTGCTTCACTCGGCGGCAGCAACTCATACTGGTTTTTGCCGGATTCCTTATTGTATTCGGCTTTGGCATAATGAGTCATGACCTCATCTCTTATTTCCTCAATTATTCCTCCCCGTGCTCTGTTGAACGATGCCTTTATTGCTCCGGGGACCTGAGTTCCCACGGGGAATGCCAAAACTGGAACCACTGCACCGACGTCCATACGAATTCCTTGCTCAATCGGAATGTCGGCCTGATTGAGGGACATCGCTTTGCCGGTGCACCTGCAAATCCAGTAGATTCCTTCCAGATCCCTTGTCCAGAGAAGATCTCCTTCTTCAACATTCCAGAAGGCATTGAGAGCGTGGTTGATCCTCTTCACGTCACTACGTACAGCCTGATAAAAAGAATTGTAATCTTCAATCTGGCTCGCTGCTTTTTTGTAAATATAGCTCCAGCCTATTGCTAAATACTGCTGCTGGCCTCTCAAACAAAAATCTATCAATTGCTCTCGATCCGAACAGTCGGTTTTCAAGTTTATCCTCAGAGCATTGGAATAGTACATTTTATTGCCTCCGTCTTATGTTTATGGACAGCTGATTGTTTCCGTGATGGGTGTTTTGAGCAGGCATGTTACGCTGTTTTCGAGCAGGCATGTTACGCTGCTATATGAAGTATGCTGTCAGGCGCAGGCTCGAACGCATCAACAAGAACACATTGACCATCTGGATCAGCACCGGTAAGGAATATGGACATATCATACTTAAGTCGTTCGAGGCGGGCTTCTCTTTCCTGGTCAAGCTTCTCTTCTATTTCTCTGATTGCTCTCAACAATCCTTCAACCGTTCCCGGATAACATACGGTGCCATCCGAGTCATAGAAATCGAAAAACTCGTTATAGTGTACGATGTAGTCCTCGTAAAAGTAGCGATCGTAAAGAGGGTCAAGCGGATCATGGGGACGTATTTCTTCCAACTCTGATAGCATTGCCTTGATATCCATGAGCATGAGTTCAAGACGATCTTCCCTTGATATATAACTGTGATCCTTCTGTCGGTCTTGTCTTTCTGCCAGCTGTACTGCTAAACGGGAAAAATAACCCATGACTATTCTCCTCCTAAAGAAACCGTCCTTCTTCTATGAGTACCTGTTCAAATTCTCAGTCCATCCACTCTAAATAACGCTATTGGGGTGTTCCTGCTTGTACAGTATCCCGGCCGTTTCGTCAATGAGCGCCCAGCTTATTGAATTGTTTGGCTTCAAGATTTGCTCATATGCTGCATGCATATATCCTGCTATTACGTATGGCTCTACACATCCTACGTGTCCTCCCCAAGCGGGGAACACAACACATTCCAGATTTAGACGTATGGCCTCCATCATAGTGTTTCGCATTGCGTGATATATGAGTTCTGGTTCTCTTACCTCGGACGGCGTGGTCATCACAGGAGTGTGCAGAAGATATATCTGCCTTCCGCCTTCGGTCAGCGCATTTCGAATGGGTATTGAGATGCAGGAAGCCAACGGCTGTATGCCACAATACTCTAAGACGAGCTTTTTCTGCACGTCCTTCATAAGTGCTTCTCCAAACACTTCGGTAATTGCTGCATCATAGGATCCATCCATCATTCCGAAACAGTTCGCCGGGCTCACCACCCCGTCTATGTTGTGATGCTCCTTCATGAAGGCCTGGAATGAGGATAAAACAACGATCACAGGTGGGCCGAATTTTCTTTTCCATTCATCGCACATAGCCTGATCCCAGCTGAGAAGATATATTGTCATGTTTTCCCCTTATCGCATTGATGTTTGCCTGTGCACCCTTGCACTCAATAGTTCTCCAAAGCCTTGTGCAGCGCTTCTTTCACCTGTTCCACCAATGGCTGCGGTGACAGCACTCGAACATACGGACTGTACTGGATCGCCCATAACTTCATCGCCTGCAAATTGACATGTATCCTGGCTGTCACGCAATCCGCATCCTCATCCGAGAACACGACGTCCGACCCGAACCAATCCATCACATCATTGATCAGGTGCTTTTCCATCCGAAACGTCACCGTGTCGCTTTCACCGGAGAACATATAAATGTGTTCCGCCATATGCTTTGGAAGGTTGATGCCGTGTTCCAGACCGACAACACTTTTCGCTGACTTCGCCTTCGTATCCATCAGCCGGATATCCGTAATTCGATCCAGCCGATAATGCGACACATTGTTGTGGGGTTCCGTATTGCTGATTAAGTAATATCTTCCGTTCGTCGCGGCGATCTGATATGGGTTGACCAAATACTCCCTCGCACTTCCGTCCGAGTTCAATCTGGCATGCTGCTTTTTATCCAAGCCGAATGATGTATAGTGAAAAGCAACCTGCTTTTGATGGCTGATTGCCTCGTCCAGAATCTCAATCGTGTAAAAGAGCTGCTTGTTCGGCGGCATGGTGTCGGGCATGGTTCTGATATGCCCAACCCTGGAACGGAAATAGATGTTGGATAGTCCCTCCAGCTTCGCCACCAGTTCCTTGCACTGGCTGTACGGGATGTGCTTTGAGAACAGGAGTCCGTCGATCAGCAGCCGCAGCTCGCTGTCGGTGAAATCCCGCACCAAGTAGAAATCTGACCAGATGTAGCTCTCTTCCATTTCGCCGGTCGCCCGGTTACGAACCATACGGATGGACTCGCTGTATTCGATCTCATATCCGCACTCCATCAGGCTGAGGATATTCCTTCGGACGGACTTTCGCTCGATCGTCATGTCGTACTCTGATTTCAGAATATCTACGATATCCTTTTGGCTCAGGCGATGATCCTCATCACTATACCTGCGCAGAATCTCCAAGATGTTCATGATCAGTGTCTTTTTCGCTGGAGTCGCCACGGCAATCACCTCAAGATCATTTTACAGGATTTGAAGTCATTATACAAGGCGGTATGGTACAAAAATGTCCCATACCGCCTTCGTTACACTATCCAGCCTGTTTTTTCAGATTCGTGATATCGTCCGCCGTGAGTAGGCCCTTCTCCAGCAGTGCCTTGATGGTCGCATCCAAGAAAGCTTTGTGTTCAGACAGAATTTGACGGACATCCGTGCAGCAACGCTCCAGTTCGGCGAACAATGCGCTCTCCTGGGCGCTTAGCAGATTGTCAGAATCCTTGAATGGTGATTCCAGAAAAGCCATACCACGCAGGCCATGATGCTCGATTGCATTATGCAGTGTTCTTTTTGCCTTTTCAATGTCCTCGCCAGCACCTGTGTCCACGATACCGAAACGCTGCTGAACGGCAATGTAGCCGCCTAAAGATCGCATAGCGTAATCCAGGAATTTCTCGCCGCAGTCATCATCGTAGTAAGAAACAAAGCCACGCGAGCCGTTGATGGGATTATGAATACAGGCGATCGTCACGCTACCCGGAGAAAGAGTTTCTGCCACAACGAGATGCCCAGCTTCATGGCAAGCCACACGAACTGTTGTGCTGTTGACATCATCAGGATGATCCGTCCTGTTAGAGATGATGAAATCCCTTGTGACATGGTGTGTAATGCTGATACAACCCATCAAAATGTGCCGCATAGTGATCTTGTCCGAGCGATCAAATCCTGCCAGAAGGCCAGCTGAGTTCAGGGCTGTTTCTAATTCTGCGCAACTCCTTCCAATCATGATTCGGGCAATCTGCTTCGGATCCACATCATCGACATGGGGCTTCTGGGAGAGGTAGTATTCGATAATCTTTTCATTATCCTCGCTATTTGGCTCGGAAATCTCAACCACCATGTCGAAACGACCCGGACGCAAAAGGGAATCGGGAAGCTCGCCAATACTATTCGCTGTAGCCAAAACGAAAACAGATTTCCCCTTCAGGTTATCAATACACGCTTGAACCGCGACGAATTCCTCTTCATTGCTCCGGTCTTCCTCAACAGTAGCGAACTTGTCCATATCGTCCAGGAAAACGATAGAGGGCTCGCTCTCCGCTGCCTTGCTGAATGTCTCATCGATTGCTCGAACGAAATCACCGTCAGGCTGGTTCCTGCGCAGAGGGAAAGCCGTTCTTCCGCTGGCTTCAATCAAGCATTTTGCCATAAGGGTTTTGCCCACGCCGGGCACACCATACAGCAGCAGCCCACACGGAGGCTGAACGCCCAGCTTCTGATACACCTCCGGATTCCGGAGCACATCCGCAGTTCGTTTGAGCTCGTTCTTAATGGACTCGTAGCCAATAATTCTATCAAAGCAATCCATAACCATACCTCGCTTTCTGATTTGCTTTAGTCAGATCATAGCAATTGGTATGGCATATTTTTATCCCATCGTACTGGCTTGGCGGCGTCTTTCAATAATGGCGTTTTTTTGTTGTTCTACGGCGACGTAAACCGTAAATACATACAGAAGCGCCGAAAAATCAATAGATTGGGAGTGTTGCAGATATGATTATCTCAGTAGACCATGGCAATAAATCAATCAAAACCGCGCACGCGGTTTTTACATCGGGACTCATTGTTTCAGAAGGGATCCCCGGATTCAAAACCGATTATATCTTCTGGAACGACAAGTATTACACGCTCACGGAGCAAAGGATCGCATACCTGCGCGATAAAACGCAGGACGATCGGTTTTATGTACTTACTCTCTTTGCCATCGCGAAGGAGTTTGAATCAGCCGGTGTTTCCGAAATACTCGATCCTGTGGACATTACACTTCTTGTTGGGCTTCCGCCTGCTCACTACGAGCAACTCCACAGCCGCTTTGAGCAGTACTTTCTGCGCGGCCGCGAGATCATCGATTTTGAGTATAACGGTAAGTACTATTCGATCCGGGTCACGAAAGTCTTCAGTTACCCGCAGGCTTTCGCAGCTGCCGTAACGCAATACGCATCTCTAAAGCAGCACTCAACCGCCTATGTGATCGACATCGGTGGGTTCACCATTGATGTACTCAAGCTGAGAAACGGCCGTCCGGATCTCGCAGTAGTAGAAAGCTTTGAAAAAGGCGTGATTACCCTGTACAACAGCGTAGCCAGCAAATGCAACTCGCTGTATGCCCGCATCCTTGAGGATAGTGATATTGACGAGGTAATCCAAAACGAGCCCACCGTACTACCGGGCGACGTTCAGATGCTTATCAGGCAGATGACAAGTGACTTTCTTTCGGAGTTCTATAATTTCCTGCGCGAACGAGGTATTGATGTCACGACCAGCAAATGCGTCTTCGCCGGTGGAGGCTCCATGCTTCTTCGCAGCATGATCGAGCGTGGCAGGAAGGTGGCGTATCCAATCTTCATTGACAACATCCACGCGAACGCTATCGGATATGAGATCCTCTACAAGAGTGAGGTGGCGTCACATGCAGGATAAGAAGATGAGAGTCGCTCTGCAGTTCAACGAATACGATTTCCGGCACAAGAAGGCGCTGGAGATCCTCAGAAATCGCCCAAGGCATATGACTGAACTGGTCGTAAATGCTGTACTGCACTACGTCACCTGCCCGGATGCCGGGAACGAAATGAGCAAAGAGTGGGTACGAGGGATTGTCAAAGAAGAACTTGAAGGATACCAGCCGGCTGTCCAATCGCAGGCAGGCTCCAAAGGGAAAGAAAGCGTTGTGCCGACTGTCCGTGACGAGGATATCGCTGATCTCGGCGATGTTATGGGCATGTTCCGCAGGGGTGAGTAAGAGTGGCAAACAAGACTTTTGGCTATGCCCGTGTTTCCACAGCTGAACAAAATGAGGATCGCCAGATACTCGATTTGGTGGATTACGGGATAGATGAACGAGACATCTACGTTGATAAGCAAAGCGGCAAGACATTTGATCGCACAAATTACCTCGCATTGCGGAATACCATTCTGCGTGAGGGCGATGTGCTTGTCGTGAAAAGCATCGATCGCTTTGGCAGAAACTACTCGGGAATTCGTACCGAATGGGAATACCTGACGAAATCTCGTGGTGTTGACATCGTTGTGCTGGACACGCCGATTCTGGACACGACGAAGTTTAAGGATCTGCTTGGAAGCGTCATTACCGACATCGTGCTGGCCGTCCTCTCTTTTGGCGCACAGCTTGAAGTCGATACAAAATCACAAGCGCAGGCAGAAGGTATCGCTGCGGCTCATTTGAAGGGGGTCAAGTTTGGCCGCCCTCGTTCAGAGCCAGAAAACTGGAGCGAATGGTATGCCCGATGGAGAAACGGTGAAATATCCGCAGTAGCATGCTATAAAGCTCTTGGCATCAGTTCTTCAACCTTCTATCGGCTTGTAAAAAAGCAGGAGGACAAACAGAATGAGCAATCATGATCCCGCACGTCCTCCTGCGCAGGAGATGAGAGAGGCGGTGTTTGCATTTGAGAGATGAAAACGAGGCACGGAAGCGGAAAATACGGGAGGCATTCAACGGTGAAGGTGTAGAAATTGAAACGATGCCTGCCCGCGAGGATCTCGCTCCGGGTATCACCGAGGAAACGCACGTACGGGTTGCCGCTTACTGCCGTGTGAGTACAATGTCAGAAATGCAGGCAGAGAGCTTCGAGATACAGCAGCAGTATTATCGCGAGTACATCAAAAAGCATCCGAACTGGGAGCTCGTTGAGATTTATCCGGACGAAGGTATTTCGGCAACTTCGGTGAAGCGACGTAAAAACTTCAACCGCATGATCGATGACTGTGTCGCGGGTAAAATCGATATGATCGTGACAAAGTCCGTCTCCCGGTTTGCAAGAAATGTCGTTGACTGTATCAAATATGCCCGGATGCTCAGGTCCCTCGCATCGCCGGTTGCTATTTACTTTGAGACCGAGAACATAAACACACTGTCTCAGAGCGGCGAGCTTCTTCTGACTGTCCTTGCAGCATTTGCCCAGGACGAAAGCGTGAACAAATCCATGAGTGTATCCTGGGGTATCCGGCAGCGATTTGCGAAAGGCATCCCAAAGCTCGTTAAGCCTTATGGCTATGAACCTAACAAGGAGCTCGGGAGACTGGAAATCAAGCCGCCAGAGGATGAAGTCGTCAAAAGGATTTTCGATATGTATCTGCATGGAAAATCCCCCTACGAGATTGCAAAGCAGCTGACTGAGGAAGAAATAGAGAGTCCAACAGGCAAAAGTCACTGGACGGTTTCATCCGTAGCCTACATTCTCGGCAATGACCGCTATTGTGGCGACATCATTATGCAGAAAAGCGTTGGTGTCGATATCTTCACTCACAAGAGGGTCCGAAACATCGGACAGGTTCAAAGATACAGAATCCGGGATGTCCATGAACCGCTGATCTCAAAAGAAGAATGGCGGATTGCAAAAAACAGAATCACTATGCCTGAGCGGGAAGCTGTAATCCTTGAAGACGAATCCGGAACTGGCATGCTTTCTGAGTTTCACCCTATACAAATTAAGGAGGACATTGATCTATGAACAGGAATCTCTCTGACTATCGTATTGTAAACCCTCTGACCTGCAATTTCAGTGCTGCTGAAGTTCGAGCGTCGTGGTCAACCCTTCGTTTCAATAATCTCACGGCTGCGGAGCTTGGTTATCCCGAGCATGTGAGACTGCTGATCAGCCAGGACGGTAACACTCTTGCCATCCAGGGCTGTGATAAGGATGATCCCTGCGCCGTGCCGTTTATGGGCGGACGTACTGCAGAAGACTTGAAGGGCCAGAAGAAATGGCTTACCATCACAAATCGCATGCTTCTGAGGATTATCAGGGAAAAGCAGCACTGGGAAGAAGCTAAAACGCAGCGCAGATTCTACGGCATCCCCTGGGGTGAGCAAGGCGCTATCATTTTTGATCTGACCCGGATCGCGCCGCCGAGGACCAGAACGCCCTACTATTCTCCTGATGACATGCTTCAGACCTATGCTCTTGCTGCGCAGTCTTCCTTCCTTCCCGTTGCGATCACTCCCGGCAACTTTCCTCCTTTCGCCTCTGTGCCGCCGACGGAACTCAAAAGGCCGTCTCATGTCATCGATGCGGACTATGCCATCGTCAACGAGTGATTCGATAAACGTCACGGCAAAACGGCTCCGCACAGAAGCTGCGGAGCCGTATCCTGCCCTGATAATAGGCCATGATATATTGTAGAATACTATTGGAATATAGTATTTCCCTATGTACGCCTATGTACGAGGGAGTTGCCCTCATAAAATGAAAAAGGAGTGAGAATAAATGACGAAGCAAGAAGCAGAAGAAGAGCTTCGAAAAATGCTGGAGGAGGGCAAAAAGGGCCCCTATTATTCTGCTGAAAAAGTGTTCGATCACATTCACAAGATGTTGGATCCGAAGAATATCGTTTATATGACTGCCGATACCCACGGGAGATTCGATCGCATTGTCGATTTCTGTTACGACCACAAAGTTGAAGCCGATAACACGTTTATCATCCTGGGTGATGCAGGTCTAAACTATTATGGCGATCGACGGGATCTGTACGGGAAGGAGATCCTTTCCCGCTTGCCCTGCACATTCTTCTGTCTTCACGGCAATCATGAAATGCGGCCATCTGAGGAGATCGGATACAAGCAAAGCAACTATCATGGCGGAGCCGTGTGGGTTCAGGAGGAGTATCCGAACATACTCTTTGCGATTGATGGAGAGGTATACGATTTCAATCATCACAGTTGCCTTGTGATCGGCGGCGCATACAGTGTCGATAAGTTTTATCGCTTATCACGCGGTTGGAACTGGTTTCCCGATGAGCAGCCTTCTCAGGAGGTCAAGGATAAAGTCGAAAGAGTACTCGCCCGGCGAAACTGGAACATAGACATCGTCCTATCTCATACCTGTCCCAAGAAGTACGAACCGACGGAAGCGTTTTTGCCGATGGTTGATCAGAGCACAGTGGATAAGTCAACGGAAGAATGGTTAGACACCATTGAAAGCAGGCTCTCCTATGAGCGCTGGTACTGTGGTCACTATCATGTTTCCAAACAGATAGAGAAGCTTCGGTTCCTTTATGAGGACTACACCCTGATTCCCCACATGCTCTCCATTTCTGACGAGCTTGCAATGGAAGAAAGGATGCGGCACCAAGCCGAAGTCTTCGAAGCCCTTGAGCTTGCAGACGACTGCTGCAGCAAGTCCGAAGATTAACGCGTGAGAGCGCCTTCAAATTTATACCACAGGTTTACTTTACAAAGCAGAGCCCATATGCTATATTGATACCCGAAAACAGGGTTCACGCCCGGAAAGGAAGAAGAGACATGTTCAACGTTCAATTTGCTTTGTCATTCAAAGAGCATCAGGAACAGCTTCTGTCCAGCATTGATTATTGCTTGGACTCTATTTCCGTGCGCTCATATAAGGCAAAGCAGAACGACTGCATGATCTCATAGTAAATCTGACCGGGATCATAATAGGAGCTTGAAGGCCGCTTGTCTTGTATGAGGCAGGCGGCCTTTTCATGTTCAAAGACGGGAGTAACTACAATGATTGAGATTAAGGGAAAAGTGAATACTGCAATCTGCTATGCCAAGGTCATTGAAGATGAGGCGATCGAGCAGATCCGGCGCATGTGCGACTATCCCTTTACCGAAGGCAGCCAGATTCGTATCATGCCCGATGTGCATGCCGGAAAGGGCTGCACTATCGGTACAACCATGACGATTACGGACAAGGCTGTACCCAACGTGGTCGGTGTGGACATCGGCTGCGGTATGTATACGGTGAACCTCGGGAGCGTGGAAATCGATATGGAGCAGCTGGACGCCGCTGCCCACTTCATTCCCTCCGGAATGGATGTGTGGGATGGCCGACAGGAGCGCTTCGACCTGACGGAGCTTCGCTGTTATCGCTCGCTCAAAGACGCGAAACGATTAGAGCGTAGTTTGGGCACGCTGGGCGGCGGAAACCACTTTATTGAGGTGGATGCTGCAGCGGACGGTACAAAGTATCTGGTCATCCACTCAGGCTCCCGCAATCTGGGCAAACAGGTGGCCGAATACTATCAGAAGCTGGCCATCGAGCTGAATCAGGGCAAGGAGGAGTATTTTGCCAAGCGCGACGCTCTGATTGCTGAGTATAAGGCCACCGGTCGCAGGACTGAGATCCAGCAGGCACTTAAGGAATTGCATTGGAGCTCACATGAAACCTCAATTCCTGAGGATCTGTGCTTTGTCTACGGTCAGTACCTGGACGACTATCTGTTTGACGTGGATGTCTGCCAGCGCTTTGCACGCCGCAACCGCGAAAAGATGGCAGAGATTCTGATGGATCGTACCGGCCTTGCTGCTGTAAGTGCCTTCCACACGATCCACAACTACATTGATACGCAGGAGCGTATTCTCCGTAAGGGCGCGATTGCTGCCCATGCGGGCGAATTGGTGCTGATTCCGATCAATATGCGTGACGGCAGCGTCTTGGCTATGGGGAAAGGCAATCCGGAGTGGAACTGCTCTGCGCCGCATGGTGCCGGTCGCATCATGTCCAGAACTGCGGCAAGGGCGTCTTTGGACATGGACGAGTACCGCCGCGAGATGGAAGGCGTCTACACCACCTCCGTCAATGAGCAAACGATCGACGAAGCGCCTATGGCATACAAATCTCTTAGCGACATTATCGACGTAATCTCGGAGAGCGTTGATGTCATCGAAGTATTAAAACCCATCTATAACTTTAAGGCCAACTGAGCCGGCTCCATTCCGGCTCAGTGCCGGAACAGGAGCGTAAATGAAATGAATAACATACCGGTCATAGACATGGCCGCAACCGGGATGAACATCGCCCGGCTCCGCAAGAATGCCGGGATGACCGTTCGTGACCTTCAAAACGTGTTCGGCTTCGCCACACCTCAGGCCATTTACAAGTGGCAGCGCGGCGATGCCATGCCCACACTCGACAACATCGTAGTCCTTGCCGCAGTGTTTGGCGTCACGGTGGATGACATCCTCATCTACAAGAATCGATTTCAAATCCGAGTGATCGCATAGATCCTCTCCGCCCGATCTTCGGGCGGACATGGCCCCTTCGACAAGTGGTTAAGTCACGGCCCTTTCAAGGCCGGATCGCTGGGTTCAAATCCCGCAGGGGTCACCAATACCGGATTGGTGTAACGGTAGCACGCCTGACTCTGACTCAGGAAGTCGAGGTTCAAATCCTTGATCCGGTGCCATATAGCTCCGTAGTGAAGCTGGTCTATCACGCCTGCCTGTCACGCAGGAGATCGCGGGTTCGAGCCCCGTCGGAGCTGCCAAATGGTCCCTTAGTCAAGCTGGATAAGACGCCGGCCTCTCAAGCCGGAGGCGTTGGGTTCGAGTCCCACAGGGATCACCATTGATATGCTTGCGTGGTGGAACTGGAATACACATCCGGTTTAAGCCCGGATGCCGTTAAGGATTAAGGGTTCGATTCCCTTCGCAAGCACCATGCGCATGTGGCGGAACGGGATACGCATCAGGCCCAAACCCTGAGGCCCGCACGGGCGTGTGAGTTCGAATCTCACCTTGCGCACCAAATTCCGGGCTGGTGTAATGGCCAGCACGATCGGCTTTGACCCGGTCAGATGAGGTTCGAATCCTCAGCCCGGAGCCATACGGTTCCATAGCCAAGAGGCGAAGGCAGCGGATTGCAACTCCGTGATCGACCGTTCGAATCGGTCTGGAACCTCCATATGCCGGACGATGTCAGGCGGCTCTGACACCGGTCCTGAAAACCGTGGGCAGCCGCAAGGCTGTGGGGATCGACACCTCCGTCCGGCGCCAAAAATACGGAGTGATACTCTAATGGTAAGAGACCTCCCTGCTAAGGAGGCGGGGCAGCAATGTCCTTGGGCGTTCGAGTCGCTCTCACTCCGCCAAACGCACAGGTGGCGGAACTGGAAGACGCGCCAGGCTAAGGACCTGGTTCCACTATGGAATGCGGGTTCGATTCCCGCCCTGTGCACCATTTGCGCTTTTAGCTCAGTTGGTAGAGCAGCCGCCTTTTAAGCGGCAGGTCGCGGGTTCGAGCCCCGCAGGGCGCACCAGTATGTTCGCGTAGCTCAGTTGGCAGAGCGCCGTCTTGATAAGGCGGGTGTCGCTGGTTCGATCCCAGCCGTGAACACCACTCCCTGCAATGACGCAGGGAAGAAAAATGTTGCGTGTAGCTCAGATGGTTAGAGCGCCGGATTGTGGCTCCGGAGATCGGCGGTTCGAGTCCGCTCACGCACCCCACGGGTTCTTAGCTCAGTTGGTAGAGCGGCAGACTGAAGATCTGCGCGTCTCAGGTTCGATTCCTGAAGAGCCCACCAATCTGCACAGATGGTGGAACGGTAGACACGCCAGCCTCAGGAGCTGGTGTCCATCATGGACATGCGAGTTCGAATCTCGCTCTGTGCACCATATGGGAGAGTGCCCGAGTGGTTAAAGGGGGCGGTCCGTAAAACCGTTGGCTTCGGTCTACATTGGTTCAAATCCAATCTCTCCCACCAATTACCCGCTGAAATAGTGGGATGCCCTCGACGTTTGGTGAAAACCTCCTGTCGAGGGCGTTTTGTTTTGATTTGCTTACAAGTATGTGGTAAAATAAACTAAAGCAAACGTGAAGGAGGCGCACGATATGCAGCAAGAGGAGCCTTTATATAAGAGAGTACCAAAAGATGGAACACACCCCGCAAAATCAAGGAGGGTACCCGGTGCCATCAGCGGAGCCGCTCTTGACGATGAAACGAACAAGCCAAGTGGGTCTTCAGATTTTATGCCGGTGGAAGGGCTTACGGAGGAAGAATACAAAAGGAAGCAAGCCCAGGCAGTATTCGCTGCTAAGGTTGCAGAGATAATCATGGACTGGGCGCATGACAGGACAATGAACTGGCTTGAAAGCACGGCAATTCCTGCTCTGAAGTACAGGTTAATTCCAGCAGCAAAAGATAAGGTCATTGAATGGGGCGAAAGTGCAATTATAGCAGTTGGGGATAGAATTTTCGATACTCAGAGCAGTAGAGATTCAACAAAGATTGCCGAAAAGGGAAAACTTGCCTCGCAGAAAAGATCCATTTTTCAAACAAAAGCAGAGACACTACTAATGCAAGAAAGCGACCGGGCAAAGAATAGCCATTCAGAACATGAAACAATCAGTCAAGAGCAGTATGAGCAGCTTGTATCCTTGACAAAGATCCATGCTTTACTGCTGGCAGCGGATATCAGGCGACTCTCAACGGTTTGTGTTTCGGAAGAAACGGACGAGACGAGAAGAATAGAGCGGCAGCAAGAGCTTGAACGATTAACATCAAAAGACGTAATGAACAGCATCCAGTTGCTCCTTTCGGAAGAAAATCAATCCCTTTTGGATGAAGCAACACAGAAAATTCTTGCGGAATTCAAAAATGGATACTTTGTGGTCAATGAAGAAAAGGTGCCCGTGGGGATTTTCACTCCAGCTGTGACCGAAAAGCGAGCCGTAATCGAAGGGGCAACTGCTGGAACGAATCAACCGCATGAATAATATGATGGGTGTGACAAAGCCTTCAACACGTTTTGATGTGTTGAAGGCTTTATGTTTGCCAGGGGCCTACTGGCCTATGAGTTTTTTCAGTTTTTCGACATCTTCCGTCCGGTCAAGGATGTGCATCCTCGTGTGACAGTTCGGACAAAGGGCGACGGTATTGGCGGTGCTATCTTCGCCGCCACGGGACAGCCATGTGATATGATGAACCTCCAGATACGGATTGCCTTTCGGATCAATAAAGGGAGCAGGCTGACCGCAAAGCTGGCAGATCCCGTTAGCCCGTTTCCTTGTTTCCCTGACGACTTCGGAGCTTCTGATATATGCAGCGGTCCTCTGTTCTCGGCGGCCACCAGAGCCGGAAATGACATCTTGAATGAACTCTTCTGCCGATTGTTCGATCTGCGCGTTCTGATCCATGTCCGGAATCCAGTTGATGAATCTATCCTCCTGAATAACCCACACGAAGGAGTGTGCGTCAATTAGCCTCGGCGTTCCTTTCATGGGAAGCATATCTTCCATCAGGGTACGGATCTCTTTGATAATGTCGATAAAGCCCTTGTAGTTTTCCCAACTACACTGATATGAAGTCGAGTATTCGATCCCGATAGCAGCAAAGCCTTTATCGAAATGCCCTGTACTTATAGGCAGAAAGTTCGTATCATCTTTTATAAAAAACAAGAATGCGATGGTATCATATTTGCCACCGAACGCTGCTACAGCGTTTGTGAAGGCAACCTGATCCTCGCACAGAGGATTGCGGTAGATGTCGTACAGAACGCGCTCCGCTTCCGGACGGTATTTTGGATGCGATGGATCAAGCCGGTTCTTAAAATCGACCTGCTGGTTCTTGTTAACCAGGTTGCCGGCCTTGCTCATTGCTTTTCTTGCGCAGTCAGCAATCTTGCCTGTTCCGATCCAAGCTTCGCTCCATGAATCAGATTTGAGCTCCTTGCGGGCGTCTGCTGCGATTTCAGATTTATAATCTTCCTCACGCCCCAGGAAACCAGCGCTGTCACGGAAGCTAATCAGGCCCTGCCTCCCATCCATATGATTCACAAACGAAGTAAATCGGGATAACTGCCCGATCAGCATCATGTTGTTCGCAATATCATTACCCATAACGCATTCACCTGCTTTTCAGTATAAACACCTTGATTTAATCACTTCATACCGTATCAAAAAGCCCACCGCAATAGTGAAGTGTCTCAGAATGCTTCGTAGGCTTTTTGAAGGAGTGAATTCTGTGCTTTATGAACCCATCCCTAGCATGCCAAAAAGTAAGCTTTTTGAAGTGGTCACCTAAGGACGGCATGAGTGCCCATCACCCAGGTAAAAACACATTGAACAGCATATCTCCCGAGCAAACCGGAACGATGCCGTCTGTCCCCGGCAGGGGTGCGTCAGTGAACAGGTCATTTGCAGCCGTCAGGACAAGGACCGGGATCACGTTGTATTTGGGTCCGAAAATGACTTCCAGCGGCTCCGCCTATTTGGCCGCCTGCGTCACTTCTGCAGGGTCGATCGTGTCCTTCATCTTGAATTCCAGAGAGTACACTTCGCTTTCTGTGACTACCAGCACATCGGCATAGATGCGGATGTGCTGGGATTTTTTTATGCGCAGCTCAAATACGATCTCCCAGTCGTCGGTATTTCGCTCAGAGAGCTCTTCAAGATCGTTGAAGAGCTGGAGCATGGTCTGTCGCGAGTCGAGGAACGAGTGGATGAGCCCTCGCGTGTCAGTAAGACTACGACCAATGGCGTCACAGCCGGTCCTCATCAGGGCAAGCCAGGCGTCTTCATCAAGCTTCCGGAAATCTGAGACGGTGGAATAGTAGCCGGCGAAATCGCTAAGTCCCTGATGCGGGCGATTCTGCGAAATTAGCCCGTGCCAGCGATAGTCATCGTCCTGCCAGCAGAGCTCCTTTAGGAAAGGAGATGAGTACAGCCACTGGTTTACTCTCTTTCGGTCTATGTGCAGAACATCCGCAATGTCCCGTGCGCGTATACCCTGCCGGGAGCAGATCGCTGCATAAACAGCGCGTTCTTCCACTTTGTCCGGGCGTATTGTACTCATCTTCTTGCCAGTTCTTTCATAAAGCTTTTAGCTGCATCCTTGTGACCGGGTTCCGTACCAACCATTAGCATTATACATCTTCCGCTTACGGGAGTCCAGTTCCTCAAAGGTAGTCCCCGTTGTAGAGCCAAGGCTCCTCGCCAAATGTTTTGAAGAACCAGTCTTCGAGTTGGTCAGGAGTCTCAACCGAATCCGGAAGAGGAATGTCGGTACACCACCCGCGCTTATAGTCCTGCACCGTCATCATGCGGAACTCCCAGATACCCGGATCAAAGCCATCTGATCGGAAGCGGAAATACCGGTCTCCGTCCTCAATGACCTCACCTTCTATCATGTGTCCACGGTTACTGATGAAGCAGAGATAGCCGTCGCGCATCTGACATGCCATAGCAAGCTCGCTGTAATCCCGACGGCTGGCGAATCTCAATGCATAAACTCTTCTTGTTAGCATCTATAGCTTCCTCCATGAGTGATGTCTACGCAATCTCCCAGATGACCGTTACGGTATCAGAGACATCAATATCATCCGGCTCAATATCCATTTCATAACTTTCTACTGCCGTCGGCGCGGCCATGCACTCATCTGCCATGAGCATTCGGTTCATGGGATGGACCTCAAAATTGATCTCTCCCCATGAGTAGTCAATGCTCTGGATATCCTTTAGCTCTACGCCTGCCGCCCGCGTCAGAACACCGGCCTTCTCCCTGGCATCAGTGACTGCCTTGCCAAGCAGCTCGTTCTTTGCAGACTCCGGATCGCTGACGGTGTAGCTGAGTCGGAACTCCGGCTTCACCGGACAGTTGGCCAGTGCGTACAGGACCTCGCCGAGACGCTCGTTGTCGGAAAGGAACTCCACTTTCATCATGTGATGGAACTTGTATCCGACGAACCGCTGCTTGTAGGTATCTCTGTCCTTGTAGCGCTCATACTCCGTATCCACACTGAAGTTCAGCGTTTTCAAATCAGATCGCTCGAAACCGAAGGCAGCCAGCAAATCCTTCATACGCTCGGTATCCTCCGAGGATCTCCGGAGGGTTTCCCCGTAATCCGGATAGGTCCCCTCCAAAGATACTGTGATTCTGGTCATATCGGGCTTGACCTTGATCTGGCCCTTTCCTGTTACACGAATGGTTCTCATATTACTCCTTATCCTCCTTCGTTTCATAAGCAGAGGGCATCTCTGCAATCATGTCGAACATGTCACGCGGAATCACAAACGGCTCGGAGAAAGCGTTGATCACGATGCCGGTGACGTTCTTTTCGTTGTTCCTGGCAAGATTGGCTGCTTCCAGAAAGTGCTTTTCGATCTTGGAGAAGTGCTGTCCATATTCACCCATTTCTTCTGCCGTCGTAAACACCGGGAAGAAAAACTCCTCGCCGTTCTGAAGAATGTCCGGCACCATACGGATGTTGTCCTGATTGCTGAGTGTCTTGCCCACGAGAGAGTCCAGGCCACCGTCCTGCTCCGCATCCTTAACGACCTTCTCCAGCGCTGCGTAATCGGCATCGCTCATGATGGCGCTGCAGGGAATCCATATCCAGCTGTCCCGCAGAATCCTCATCAGCTTGATCATGTTCAGCTGGGTGCGATTCCGATTGCAAATTTCGATTGCCTGTTTCAGAAAAGATCCGCCTTCCAGCAGCTCCGGGGTAATAGTATCATCCGGCACGGAGTATTCCACGCCACCGTCTGCCTTGAGGATCATATCAATCAGCTCGGCGGTCAGGACAAAGGACTGCCCCCAAGGATTGATGATGAAGCCCGGATTGCCGGTATCTCTGCAGGCTTTCAGCATGGCGTCGATGAAATTGGAAACAATCTGGCTGTGCGGCCCTTTCTCATACTCCGCCTGAGAAGTAAATGCAGCCAGCCATTCTTTCCCGTCGTTGGTCTGTACGGTTCGGAATGTGAATTCGGTTTTATCATCGGACGCAATGACCGGGATCATGAAATGCCCATCCTGATGCATCCGCGTGCGCAAGGATTCCAGCACTGCAGCCAGATTCTCTCGCGTGGCATCTGTATGGTAGGTGTTGATTGCTTCCTCGATAATCTCATTCCCGTCCAGAAACGGATCATGGAACGCCGGCTCCGCAGCCAGTTTCTTTTCGGCAAATCGATCCAGCACCGCCAACATATCCGCTGGCAGGCGGTCTCTGCATTCATCCACCATTTCGTCGGGCACACCATAGAATGCCTCCGCGATACCACCGGCGATGCAGGTCAGGGTGTCGCAGTCGCCACCAAGAGAAACAGCGGTTCGGATCACGTCCTCAAAGTCGTTTCCCTCCAGAAAAGCGGTGATCGCCTCAGGGACAGTTTTCTGGCAGCTTTCAACGTGATGGTAAGCCGGCCTGATCTCATCGCAGGTCCGGGACAGATCATACCCGAATTCCCGGACGATGTACTCTTTGATCTCATCCTTACTGCTGCCGGTTCGGGCAAGGAAGATCGCGCTGGCCGTGGCCTCAGCACCTTTGATGCCCTCCGGGTGATTGTGCGTGACTTCCGCAGTCCAGCGCGCAATCCTGCGCGTTTCGTCAAGTGAGTCATAGAGCCAGCCCACAGAAGAGACTCTCATGGCAGAACCATTGCCATAACTGCCATAAGGCTTCGGTTCTTTCACTCTGAGCCAAATGTAAAATCTGCCCCCGTATCCGGCATTGGGATACTTGTGACCCCAGTTCTGCATGGATTTGACCAGCGCAGCTTTCACTTTCGCTTCTTCAGCGCCTTTTGTATCCAGAAGAGCTTCTGCTACTGCTATCGTCATGACACTGTCATCTGTAAACCGGCTTGCCGCCACGAACATAGGAAAACTCTTGGTTTTCCCGCTTCTGTCGAACTCATAGGGTGCTCCGATCATATCACCCAAAATTGCTCCGTACATATGCATTACCTCCCTGCATCTCTTGATGATCCCAGTATACAGGACATAATAAATGAAGTGGTCGTTTGCCAAACGACAAATGACCACTCTTCATGTTGTTGCCCGCTTCGCTATTCTTTTCTGCTCGCCATTCAGTGCGGTTTCGACTCTGTTCAGCGTATCAAAAAAGCGTTTCGTTGCCACAGCGTACCCGCATAGGAAAACGCCGATGGTGTTCCAACCCACCATATGCCAGAAGGACGTAAGCCTCCCTTGGATACCGAGCCTTTGCGCCTTTTCCTTCAGCTCTTCGGCGATTCTACCCATCCAAATCAGCGGATAGATAAACAGCGTCGGAATTCCAAGCAGATAAGCCTGCCAGTAGGGACGAACCTTGTGCCCGATGATCTCCTCCAGCTCTCGCTGCAAACCTCTCGGCATGTAAAACAGGAAAAAAAGTCCTGCGGTGAAGAAGTCGATAAACCCCAACAGAAATCCAGGACGATTCGTATGTTCAAATCTCATTCTCTCTATCGTCTTAAAATCCTTCCCTCTGTGTTTTTGATAATGCTTCTTCAAAGTGCTTCTCAAATGTCTCGATAGCCTGTCGGCTTAGCTCTTTGTCGGGTGCCATCATATCAAAGGCATGCATGTTTGTATGATAGACGTCTACTGTTGCCTCTACGCCCGCCTCATTGAGTGCCTTCACAAACCGGAGCGTTTCTTCGTAAAACGGTTCGCCGTCACCAACAAAAGTGTAGCACGGCGGGAGATTACTATAGTCATGTTGCTGTGCCGGTGCAGCGTACGGAGAAACATTTTTCTTTGCATCGCCCCGAAGATACATTTTCCAGCCCAGATGATTTCGCCTCGTGTTCCAGATCCTCCCGTGATTGTCCCGCGAGCTGTCGGTATCGATGTTGCTGATCATCGGGTACAGGGGCATCTGGAACGAGACCTTGATCCCTCGATCACGCGCCATCATGCAAATCGCAGCACAAAGACCGCCGCCAGTGCTTTCTCCGCCGACCATAATCGCGTCAAAGTGCATGTGCTCGGCCATGTGCTCCAGCACCGCATAACAGTCATTCACAGCAGCAGGATAGGGCTTTTGCCAGGCTAATCGGTAGCCGGGAGAAACGACCGTCACGCCATATTTGCGGACGAGATCCGCCCCACGCCCCATGTATACCATTTCCTTCATGCCGAAGATATAGCCACCGCCGTGGATCCAAAGAAGACCGACATTGGTTTTCTTTTCCTTGGATGTGATGACCAAAGAAGGCACGGTCCCGATTTTGATCCGCTGTTCGTTTAACGATTTATCCGGCCTCAGCTGAACATTCATTTCCTGATAAACCTCTCGTCCAAGCCTGTTTCCTCGCTCACATAGCGCTCCACTCGCATATGGAGATCGTATTTGTCCCGCAATTCTGCGATTCGCGCCATCATTGGTGAGGTGTGGTGGGCATCGATTGCCGCCTGATCCGCCCAGGCGTCGATGAGAAGCACGGTCTCAGGGTCATTCAGCGGAGCGAAGTACTGGTACCGAAGATTTCCTTCCTCGGCCCGGATCATATCAGCAGTTCCGGAGGACTCCATATCCTCCACAAACTTCCTTGCCGCGCCATCTTTGCCTGTGTAATACAGATTGACTGTGATAGCCATTGGTTTCACCTCGGTTGCATGGATACGTTGCGAAAAAAGATGTGTGATAGAAGGCTCAAGTACGTTTCTCCCAGCGTTATAACAAACTCAGGCGTAATCTTCCAGAAAGGCGGTTTGTGGAGCTGTGTGAACACCTGCTCAGCTATCACATGAAATAAGGAGTCATTAATCTTGATCTCTTTCTTGATTGCCTTTTCTGCCTTTTTCCAGTCTACAGTCGATGCCACCTCGCGGGAAATCATGAGATAAACGATAATCAAGGACATGGCCTTCTTGGAATTTGGATTACTCGCAGACAGTGATGCGTAATACTCTTCCACTATGCTTTTTACATCGCGCAGCGAAATGGTTGCGTATTCACTGATGATTGAGTCGGCCATGATATCTGCTACGGCCTCACGCCAGATGGCATACCCCGCGTTCATCATACCGTCTTCCGGTCCAGCACTCATACAGTACCGATCGAAGAAGTTCCCACCATCTATCTCGTTTCTCGTGCAATAAAGATGCGAGATTTCATGTAAGAATGCTTGCAGCAACTCGCCTAACGGGAAGTCGATATCCTCTCGTATTAAAACGCCGTATTCCATGTCATTGACAAAGGCTTGCGCTGCAAAGGAGTCAAAAAAGCCGGCAGCTTTATAATCTTCCTTTAGGAGTTTCGGAAAGTGAGCGCCGCAAAAGCGCTCATAGACCTTTTCTCCGTTGTCGGGAGTAAAAAACTCAAGGAGTACGTTCTCTTCATTGATATCAGAATCAAGGCAGTTGTTGAACATCTGCAATGCTTCAAAGAAGTATTCCTTTAATTCTTGGCGCGAATAAGAATGTGCCATAGCAGACCTCATTGTGTCAGGCGTATCTTTACGTTCTCATTTGGCTCTCAATCCAGCCCATCAGGACATCCTTGATGTAATCTCGCTCCTGCTTGTCCAATGTCTTTCCGGCCGGTATGTGATGCCATTTCTCTAGACAGCTTCTACAGCAGCAAGCGGTAGCGTGCTGGGCAACAAAGACAGGATGGCCGCGCATCGGCGTCTGCTTTCCGTCATGCTCCGGATTCTCCGGTGCGAGCCGTTCCCGGATGAAATCCTCGGCATGGCATGCAATCTGTTCCATGCCCTTCTCCGTAACATAAGCCTTATCCTGCTCGGAAAGACGAAACCGGCTGCGAAACTCAGATTTTGAAAGGCCTGCGATCAGCTGCTGCCGATCTGGAACCTGATACTTGATGGTTTCTGCAGAACCTGTTCCGGGTATGTAGCTATAGCCAGACTTCCGCGCTTGGAGCATTTGATCCTTGCGCTCTATGTGATAGGTTCTGCCGCCTTTCACAAAGACAGCGCCAGTCAGCTTGAAAGTGAAGGGCACACCGGTCCGAACACATTGTCTGCGCAACTCCTGAACCCAGCGAAAATCGCATGGCCTCGCGTTTGGTCCAGATTCGCCACCGCAGATCACACGCTCAATTTTCCCGGACTGCAAATACTTTTCAATATTGATCTCTTCAAGCATCGGTTCGGAAATGACCTTCCTATGCTTAATGGGAAGCTCCAGCAGGATCGGCAGGCGATAATCTGACCGGTCCTGATTTTCACAAGTGCTGCAGATCGTCACATTGTCCCAGCCGTCGCCCCAATCGGGTGGGAGGTTTACCTGGAAGCGGTCGATCCGCTTTGTGATGATATGAAAACTGAGGTCCTTGCGCTCCCTGATCATATCCCAGCAATCGCTGCGCCAAGCATCTGCGTCCTCCAGGAAAAAATCCGAGGTCATGCAGGCATAGGTTTCGCCGTCCTCCGGCGTCAGCTTATATTGTCCCTGCCTGTTTCTGCGAAGCGGCAGATTATAGTCCCCGGTTTTACTGACCACGCTGGCGTCTTTTCCGATGCTTTCGTCCCTACGATATACATAGCAATGCGCACAGCCGGGGCTGATCTTGTGACAACCATGCCAAGGATTCCATATTGCCATGCCATCACCTCCGCCGCTGATTACCTTGACAGATACTGGAGCAGAGCGGAGAGCCCCAGAGTGAGATCGCGGAATGTGGCGTCAAAATCGTCTGTATACCATGGGTCCGCTATGCTGTGGCTTTCTCCGGCGTATTCCAGAAGCTTGTGGATCTTGCCGTCAGGATCACCACCGCTCATCCGCGTCATGTTGCGGATGTTCGCATCATCCATGCCGATCAGAAGATCAAATCGGTCATAGTCCCTGACCGTCATTTGCCTGGCGCGGTGGTTGCCGATTGGAACGCCCTCTTGTTTGAGTTTCCTTACAGCGGGCGGATACATGGGATTTCCTATTTCTTCTGTCGAAGTAGCTGCCGAATCGATCTCTAAGGCTCCTTGCAAACCGTGGTCGCAAACCAACTTCCGGAACATCGCTTCCGCCATAGCAGATCGGCATATGTTGCCATGACAGACGAAAAGAATCCTCATACTGTTGTTCCCGCTTCCTGCGTTTTAATCAATCTCCCAGGATTGGCTGCCCGTACTTGAACAGAGCAGCATTGATCTCAAAAATGTCGTAGATCTTGTGCGTGATGAAATATGTAACGATCAGATCGAACCTGTTGCTGGGCGAGAAGGCGATCTCTGCTCTTGATAGAAGATCGATCGTGGCCGGCAGATCCAACTCCAACGCAATGGCAAACGCCACCGCTGTTTTCTTTTTCGGCTTGTAGTCCTCTTTACAGCGGATGCGAGAAAACACCTTGCGATCAATGTTTGCCTTCTTGTAGACCGTCACATCATCCATACCGCTGGCGTCAATCAGCTTGAACAGCTTTTGCTGAAAGCTCTCGCCGGCATCGCCCAGAATGTCATCCAGAGTTTTGCCTGCGGCAGCAGGGATAGGGGCCGACGGCAGCATCGCTTCATCGATGGGCTCCTCGTAGGTTGCCTCATTGGTATGGAAATCAGCACTACTGGAGAGCAGATGCTCTCGTTCATCCGCTCGGTCAAACCGTCTTCTACGGCGTTCACTGGAATAATCACTGTCATATTCGGCTTCACGGATCTGCTTAGCTGCGTGCTCATCAATGTATTGCTCGATTTCTCCGACGAGCTGTTCAGAGAGCTCCAGTGCTTTCCGATCGAACACAACGAGGATAACTTTCATTTCATGAGTCAGAAGAAATTTGCCGACTTCAGATAAGGCAATATTCAGAGCCTCATCCTTAGGAAATCCATATACTCCAGAGGAGATCAAGGGAAAGGCAATGCTGGAGCACTTGAGTTGAGCTGCCAGTTCCAGCGACTGCTCATAGCAGGAACGAAGAACGTCGTGTTCTCCATGATTGCCGTCGATCCATGCCGGGCCGACCGTGTGGATGATGTACTTTGCCTGAAGGCCATATGCATTAGTACTCACGGCGCTGCCCGGAGCAATCGCGCCAATCTTTTTCCGCGCAGCCAGTAGCAACTCCTCGCCGGCAGCTGCATAGATTGCACTATCGGTACCGCGACCGATTCGCGGCTTCGGATTCGCCGTATTCACGATGGCGTCCGCTTTTACTTTCGTTATATCATTTCGGATGATCTGAAACGGCATTTATCCTCACCTCAATTCTGGCATTCAGCTCTTCTTCAGGGCCTCGCTCAACGTGTTTGGAATTCCACGTGGGCCTCTGACAGCGAAGATACCGAACTCCTCCTTCAGCCGTTCAAATGTGAATCTGTCCGGCTTATATCTTTTCTGAAGACGAATTTTCATCACGGCTTTGATGTTGACTTTGCCGCCATGAAACTGATACGGGATATCCGTTTCTGTGACGCGGCACTTATAGAGGATCGCCGACACCGGAGCGGCAACATACATAAAGACTGTATCGCCGACCTTTACCCCAGCACCTTGCTTCCAGATTATTTCCTTTTCGGCATCAAAGGCGTGCTCGATATCGTAATACTTCGGATTTGCAGGAATAATCCACTCCTTTGGTGGGCGGATTTCCTGCTTCTTTTTCTTTGAGGCAGTGACCTCAAAGCTCGTGTCGATTAGATCTGTAATCTCTTCCATAGGCACCGTTCCGTCAAGCAGGATAGAGATCCAGTTCCCGCGACTGATGTGATATCCGGGAAAGAAGCCCTCTCTTTGTATAAGCAGATCTCTGAGCAGATAATCGTCGAGCTTCACGTTCAGAATATCTACGATTTCATCTCCGCTGAGCCCCAGCTTGTGAAGAGGAATATCCATCACAAGGCCGTACCATTTCTTGTTGTCCTCATGACGGAACACAGCATAATCCGGATACCGGTACCAGAGATATTCGATCTCGCTTTTATATTTCTTCTTGACGTAATCAAGCACACTTTGTCTTAGAGAAGTTGCCATATCTATTCCCTCTGTTCCGCAAAGAGCCGGGCGCTGTCGTCATACGGGCAATACATGTCTTCCGTGTAGCCATCTTATCTACTTCCTTTTGCGATCACCTGTGCCCGATACTCGTCACGGATCAGCGCATAAGAAATCAGATTCTCTATCAATTTCATTGTATCCGGCTCATCCAGATTCCACAGATGATCACAAGTAAGCGTACCAAGATTGAAATGTTTCCCGTCAACTATTTCAGGATACTCTTTTAGACACAGTTCTCGAAGATCAGCTATTCTGCCGCTGCCAACATTGCTGACGCCAATCCGACCGCTATGCATAAAAGTACAGGTGTCCCCTTCGACGATAAGATTATCATCTAATGATAGCTGCAGTGCGTGGTGTGATTTTTCGTCATCATCGATGGCAACATTTAATGCCGTTTTAATTATGTCCTGATGAGCCCACGTGAAATACGACGAAATGCCTAATGACACAAACTCATCGTTTCCCTTGAAATTAACAATGAATGAACGATAAGCGCCTCCGAAGGTACCTCCTGCAGCGTTTCCATAAGACAGAATCCGGACTCCATAATCTTCAACCAGCTTGAATAACTTATACTGTTTAGCTGGCATCCTGTGCTCTGGATATAATAGACACTCCCAAAGATTCACGGCGGGGATCAATATTCTGTTCGGAGTCGAGGTCCCCATATCAGTCTCTTGATATGCATCCGGATGTTCGTGGACCTCTTTAATAGAAAGCCTTGGGCGCGGAGATTGCTGAGGAATTTCTTTATACTCTTTTCGTATCATTTGCAAATACTTGGGGAAGTCCTCAATCTCAATGTAATGCCCAGCCTCAGAGTCGTAGAAGAACAGAAATATGTATGACCCATTCGTGAGCATGCAGTAATCGCAGCCAAGTCTGTCGGCATAACTGATGATCTGGTTTTCTTGCTTTTCCCCTATATACACGTTCGGTGCTTTACACTCAATAATTGCGAGTGGGTAATATGCCTGATCTTCCTCAGAATAACGGTCAACGATAATATCGGCCCGATCTTTCGTTTGTACCCCATAATGAGACAGCCGTTCTTCGACTCGAATCATTGTGTGAGGAATTTCAAGTTTGTTCAGGAGATACGATACTACCTGCTGACGAACCGCTTCTTCTGGTGTAATCTCTATCAGCTTTTCACGAATAGGATCAAGAAAGCATTGCTTCCCGTTTCTCTCATAAACCGGAGGCAAAGCCTCTTTGCTGAAGTCTATTGCCATTGTCTTTGCCTTTCTAGCGATACATTCCAAGTTTCCTTCGCCTTATTCACCGCAGCAGGTACGGTTCATTCCGTTCCTGCTGCAGAAAAAACGTCATCTTTCATATAGATTTTTATGACGATTTTCGGGTAGTCTCCGTTCATTTCTTTGAGCCGCACCACACCATATAAGAGCTTTCCCGAATCCATCAGACGTGCAAACGGCTTGTTCTGGTATTGGGGAACATAGCCCAGTTTGACCCCGCCCAAGGCCAGTTTGCCATCTCTCGCATCTGCTTTCCTTGATTTATCTTCGATCACATCGATCCGTATGGCATACTCGTCATACTCATTTTCCGGTTCTCTTACCAGTCGGACTCGGTCTCCCTCCTGGATGTAATCAAAAAGCTCTTTGATATTCGGGACGTGGTTTGGCCCTGCGACATTGATGCCCAGGAGAAAAATATCCTCCTCAAAGGGCTTCGGCATTTCTCCAATGTCACTATGAAGGTGTTCAATAAGATCATGGCCTTCCGGCGAGACTATTAGGTCAGCCATAGGTGCGCCTCATTTCCTCGATCTTCTTCTGATACCGTGCAGCCATCTCTTTGTACTGCTCAAGTTTTGCTGTCAGTTTTTCCTTCTGAGCTTTCAATCTGTTCGGATCTTCCAAAATGCCCTTCATCGTATACGGGTATTTGCTCTTCATCATCCGGATTTCTGAACGAACAGCATGGATCATACTAAGGAGCTGCTCTTTCAATTCTCTCAGTTTCTCAATATCCGTTACCAGGACTCCGGGCTCCTCACGCTCAACCATCTCCTCGATCTCTCGAAGGGTTTTCAGATCCAGATTCTTATAGGCGACTATCGCTTTTTTGAAAAGCTCCTGCATTTCCTTGGACAGATTTGGATTCAAATCGGGATGCAGTGCCTTCGCGAGTTTACGATATATCTTTTTGCATTCCTGCTCAACGTCAATCTGCCGGTCATCCTTCGCTGCCTGCTGAGCTTTCTCTGACGCCTTTGCCTCATTGACGTGCCGCACGTAGTCGTCATATTTCTTCTTATATTCTTCAGCCTGCTGTTTCAGCGTTTCCCAGATAGTCTCTTCGACTATGGGCTCATCCCGGTTCACGCATGCCTGCATCAGCTCCAGCTGTCGCTTCAGTAACCGTGCCTCATATTCTGCATGAATAACTTCAGCCTCCAGCCCACCCAGTTCCCGCATATAAGCGGCGTCAAGATCCTTCAAAACAACATTTTCGAGATGGTCGCGCTCCATTATCAGGGATGTCAAAAGCTCACGCAGCGCACGGATCTCCGCTTGCAGCCGCTTGACGTCATCTGCATCCTGACTGGGCAGTAATGCTGTGATTGACGTTTCCACTGCCTGATCCGCTGTAAGAGAGGCCATCAAAGCCGTTTCTACCTCTTCATGCGGTTCGGGCATAGTCACATTCATGAGCTTTGCAACAGAATCACATAGGTCATCCACGGCCTGAAGATGACGACGAATTTCCCCTGTATCTTCAGTTTCCTGAATATCCAGGCACTCGGACGCAATCTGCCGAAGATACTGTTCTGCTGTGCCGTGTACTAGGACAGCGCTGGCATCCTGCTTCTCGTCAAGCATATCTGCCGTGATAAGCGAGATAAGCGCGATCTCGGATACTATTACCTCAAACTGTTCTTCGCTCATTCTTTGGCGATTAGCTTCGGAACCGACCGATGCTGCATTCTTCAGGATGAAGACAATATTCTTATTTACCTTATCCAGCCATTCGGACATATCAGTATCTTTCCTTGCCTTACTGTGTGTCTGTGCCCATCTTTTCTATCAAATCATGAAGGCTCTTGTCATATTGGGCCTGGGAGATCGCTCTTCGTTCCAAAAACATAGCCAGCAGTTCCTTCTGCTGTAGAAATAGCCGTCTGTTTTTCTCCTCATAACTTAAAGAAGGCCAGTCTGTTGCACTGCATTTGGTTTCGCTTTGGCTCATATCATTGGCTCCATATTTCTCATTTTATTTCCTGCTGTAGTAACACGTTTGATCGCAGGAGCTCATAATCCGCCTATCTCCAAGTCAATTCTGCGAGAATCCCCTTATGATCTGACAGGCTTTTTTCGAGATTCCATTCCTCAATTCTGATTTCTGCCCCCGAGACAAAGCGGTCAGAAACAGCAATATGATCAATGCACCAGGTTCTCTCAGATGTAAGAATAGTCACTCCAACTTGAGAGAAGCAGTCAAGGACTTTCGTGCGGCCATCCTTCGTAAAACAGTAGTTATCTGAAAACGACAGATTATAGTCACCGACCACGCAGATATTGGCTCCGCCCTCAGAAAGGCGCTTTACATCCTCAGCCTGCCTTGGCAAATCTCTCCTAAAGTTTTCATGGCGGTTGCCGTAAATGCCCATGATTGTCCCGTAGACTAGTAGAAGACCTCTCTCGGTTTCCAGTTCAACACACAGAGCAGTGTACGGATCATATGTTGGATGCTGCTGAACGCAGGGGTAGCGAGTGAAAATGGACACTCGGTTTTCAGTTGGCTTATAGTAGTCCGGCTGAATTGCCACAAGCGTTGGCGTGTGAAAGGCGAACGGAAGAGGCACCAGCACCTCAGGACCAGGATGTCGGCCTTCACATTGTCACAGACTTCAATGATAGTATCAAGCTCGCGGCGATGTTTCAGCCTTTCAACATTCCATGTGGCAATTATCATGAGATCTCCTTTATGGAATCCTTTTCATCGGTAAATCCGTTCGCTTATTTTTTTGAGGTTCTCTTGAAATCCATGTCTCCAGAAGTGTTCCTATCGGTATAGTATCTGCCGACAAGGTGATTCTCTTCATCGAGAAAGAATGTAGCTGTCCCATAGTGGATCTCGCTTCTATCTCTGACTTGGGACTTTGGCTCATTCAAGTATGTATATATAAGCTCTTTTTCTCCAAAGATTTCCTCAATGGATGCGCTGACCGACCTGCTGCTACTTTCTTCTGTCTTCAACGTCACATCTACGGTAAGCAGACTCTGCTTGATTTTCAACGATGCAGTGCGTGTTAATGAGTCATATGTAGATGTTAGCGTTCCGCTATATGATCCACGAATTTTAGGCGTTTTTGCAAAAGGATTATAATACCAAAGCCATTTCTCATAGGCAATCATCAAAATAGCCGCTGCTCCTATTGCTTCACCAGCATACGACCATATCCCATAAGCTGTAATACCGTTTTTGATTTCACCGAAAGAAATGAGGCACCGCAATGCAAATAACAGGATCCCACACCACATTCCCTGCTTGAGAATGCCATTGATCTGCTTCTTCATGTTGTCACCTATATATCGTATTGATAAAACGCACGTAGGTCATCAATGAATCTTGAGTACTTCGTCACTTCTGTAGAAGATGGGCACAATGGCTTAATTCCGTTTGCTTCTTTATAGATGCTCAACAACATCTTATTATCCACAAGGTAATCTACAATCTCATCGAATTCAAAACGATACGAAGAGTACTTCATGAAAATGCTATCCGGAAGATTCCACAATAAGGACTCAAGCCCAAAAGAGGATACGCCACTGGCCGAAGATATATAACAGTCTTCCATTAGATACCTCATTTTTTTGATTATCCGCACCATCTTTTTGTAGTAATAATTTGTGGATACATTTTTCTTTTTCCCGTTTGCAATATGCTGCTTTGGGTAATTGACAATGATCTGCCCATCATCGGCATAAATCGTAATCCCTTCAAAAAATGATGACTGATCATTGCGATCATACCAGTCGCTATAATAATGAATGGCGAAACAAGGAACCGTATCGGCCTGCTTTCGGTACGTGTTTCCATCTACTTTGATTGACTTGTTCTTTCTCGTAACCGCATAGGGAAAGTGCTTGCGCAACACAACCTCGACGACATTTTTGAACAATTTGCCTTCTTCCCGCTTTTCTGGGTTGACCAGTATAAACGGCTTTCCGAAAGCGTACTCAAATTGATCTCTGCGCACTATGGCGATATCAACATCACTGTCACCGCGTACACAGGTGTTATTGGCATAGGAACCCTGAACAAAGATTTGTATCTCTTCATTTGAGTACGTCCGGTTAAGAGTTACGGAGTATGAATATGTATCCGTTTCGATTGGAAACACTTCATCGGACTTTGAATAATACCCCAAATCTTTCAGAGCATCTCTTATTTCTTTGATGGCATGGAGGCATTTGCTATTCTCGGTATCGCTCAAAGGCGCAGCAAATTGCTTCAGCCTCTCTTCTGTAAATTTCATCACACTTTCCCTCCCTTGAGTTATTTGCCATGATCAAGAGCGGTTAACTTACTAACGTTGTCCCGTCATTTGTCACTTATGCTGTATACGCTCTTGTTTTTCAGAATGAATGATAGCTGTATTTTAGTATCCTTTCCGGCATCTTTTCCCTGAGTCACATGTACGAAAAGGTACTGGTCATCGACGTTATTAACAACACCTACGAAACCGTCTTTTCTCCGAATGGTCTTACCAATGTAACCCGCATAGACGGACAGACCGGATTTTTCGGCTTCGTCATCAGGGCTAATTTGGACAGGCGTTTCAGCCTTTTTGCTCTTGACCTCATCTGTGAGCTTCAAAAGCGTCTGAATTTCTGCAAAATGAGTCTGTGTAAACCAGAGCTCATCATCGTCGTCTATAGCAACTGCGACATAGTCACCGCTTTCAATCTCAGAATCCTTCATACTCAAAAAAGTGTGCCTGAGATTATCCATAACATCCTTGCTTGCTCTAATCTTTCGATACGCAGCTGCGCAATTGGGGCAGAGGCAAAGGTTGACGGGATCCAATTCAGTTTCGGGATTCAAGAATATCTCGGTTGCCTCGTAAGTTGAGCAAGTCTCGTGACACAACTGGCAGGCGAACTTATATCGGTTTACCCCTTCATGACGATACATGTTGGACAGATATGCCCTTGCTTCCTGAGGACGATTACTGACACGTAGCTTTCGAATTCTCTCTTCATAGCGTACAGGATCAGCGTAGATAAGCATCTCCTCTGCATGCTTTCTCAGAGCCTCCCAGCTCTTCACATTCAGCGTCGGGAACGGAAGCTTGACCTCCTCGATTGGTTCGTAATGTGCCGCACCTCCATACCGTACATTCAGATCAGCAGTGGAAATCCCATATCTCTGCCTCAACTCGCTTTCAAAGAAAGCATCGAGTTTTTCCTTGGGGACTTCCTTCTTGAGATCATCAACCTCGTCTGCCTCCGTCCTTCTAAAACCGAGCAGCTCATAGATAATAGAGTCTGGTTTGAGCCTTCCATAGATAGCCGTGCTTATGTCATGCTTTGAGATTTCTTTGGGCGAAACGAGTTCTCCGGATTCTGTGAAAATCCATTTGCCGTTCCACCCCAGCATGCGTTCGCCTCTGAGGATATGAATCATTTCGCACGGCTCGTTATCCAGATTTGGAACTGTGCTTCCACTGATGTGAACCAGGCCGCACAGTTTCGACTCATTGCTGAACAGCAGCTTCATAATCGTCTGTGATTTCAGCAGAGTATCCTTTGCTGTTGGATGAGCTGATATATATTTAAGAACATCCTTGAGTGCCTCGGCAGACAACTTCCATCGGTACTCGCCGCTGGTCCACCATTCAGGCTGTTTCCCGCGAGAACCCGTTTCATATGTGCCGCTGGTTATGTTTTCTCCTGTCAACAGCGAACTGCGAACACCAAGGGCACGAAGCGTGTTTGCATCGATGCTATTGAGAGTATAGAAGTCAAGATCAACAAAGAAGATTTTTTGACTGATATTCCGGTAATATGCCTCAATGCTGATCCCATCCAATCCGACAGGCAAGTAGATGCGGGATGCATACGGGCTTCGCATCTTACCGTCTTTGCATCGCAACACAAGCTTTTCACGTATGATGCGAGTCACTTCGTCAGCGTAATCATCATACTTGGCATATTTCAATAGGGCTCGTATGTCCTCAATGTGCTGTGCATCATCGAACACAAGGCCAGTTTCATATCTCTTGTTGATATCCTTGATAATGAACTCATATTCGTTTGGCTTCTGCAATTGAAGAATGTCATCAAAGAAATGACGGCATCTCTCATAAAGATCCGAATCCACAAAATGGATATCTGCGTTTTTGATTTTGGGGGAAGGAAGGAACACATTCGGAATATAGCTTTTCCCTTCTCTTCTAAAAGGCGCAACAAATTTGCCTGCTGATGTCTTAACGATATCGGCAGTCGTCATGTTAGTTTCAAATCTGGTTTTCGAAAAGGCAGCCGGGATATTCTCGAAGATGCCATATAATTCAACCAGCCAATCATTGTTTCGGGCAGGCAGGAATTTGGGATTCGAGCTGAAATAGCTGCGCAGATCTTCCGGTCTGATAACGCTGATGTCCAGTTCTCCGGTCATGTAGTCTAGCACCGGCTTGTATTCGCGGTTCGTTTCAGTGAGGTATGTAGGGAGCCAATAATACTGACGCCCATCGTTGATCAATTGAGTCAAAAGCTCATCGGTAAATACGGTGGCCAAGCGCTCTTGTCTCGAAATCCTGGCGCTTTTGGCATGTACATATTTGCCCGATCGGCTTGGTATCACCGCAGACGTCCTGAACAATTCCGCCACTGTTTCATATAGGGGCAGGAAAAGATCAAAGCTATAGAACCGGTCTTCAGAGATTGGGAGGGATTTGACAAAGCTCATATTGAGCTTTCCAGAATCACGAAGTTCCAGAATAGATGCTCTGAGCAATGCAGCGGTTTCTTCGGCAAGATAGATATTATCGTCATCATCTGAAGGAATGCTGCTTCTGTTTGGAGTTGTACGATACGGGCCTTGAACAATGAAGTCCAGCTTTGATTCCGTCTCTGTGGGGAAGTACACCGAGACATAGGGGCTAGGAGCCCGCACACACTGATACGTATCTCCCTCGATTCGGATCGGGAAAGCAATATCGACTGTTCTCTGCCCATATTTCGCAATTTTTCGAGAGAACTTGAGATAGGATATTGTCTCCTCAGAACTGTCGGGTTTCCCGTTTTGCGTAGAAGTTCCCAACGCGGAAACGAGGAGACAATGGTCGTTGATTTCCACCTTGTCCAGGAGATACTCGCCTTTGATCACTTCACTTCCGTGCTCGATCTGGTACTCGATGAGTTCGAGGTTTCGCATGAACAAGAGTGTGGTAATGCCGAGGTTTTGGAGCTTTTTCGCCAGCGTACTGTTTAACGCCGCGTTACTTGAAAAACCAGAAAACGTTCTTCCAACTGTATATGGAAACACGAACCGGGTTGTGTACCCTCGGGGCATGGGTTCATCCGCTATGTCTTCAGGCCTAGTGAAGTCCTGTATTTCAACAGCAAAGGGGACAGCATCTTCAGGAGGATCATGCCTGAAGTGATCAGGCGCGCTATAAAGCCGAACAGTATCGCATATGCCGAAGACAGACTTGAATCCCACACCAAATTCGCCAATCTGATTAAGATTGTCCACTTTGTCGGATTTCCCGATATCACACAGTCCTTGCAGGTTGGCGGGTGTAAACGGCTTGCCATCATGAAGGACTTCTAATCTGTCCGGATACTGATGGAAAAGGATACTATTAGCCTCAGCATCCTCAGCATTTTGAAGCAGCTCATAAACGAAATGAGATTTATCAGTATAAAGCTGAATGATGCGTTCCAGCGCACGGCGGAGCATGCCATCCTTGTCTTGGGCAGTCCGGATTCTGTCGGCAATATTGCTCATAGCTCAACCTCTTTTTATCTCGATGATCCCGTTTGCAATAAGCGCAGTATGGATATCAGCGTGGGAAGCCCTTTCATTGATTTCTTCGACTTTGATTTGGTACTTCTCGGTCGCTGTTTTCAGCTCGCTTTCATACATTCTGCGAATTTTTTCCTCATAAGCATCTCGGATTTTCTGTTCCAGTGTTCTTTTCCGATTGCGATAGTTGCTGCTTATGCTTTCCAGTTTGTAATTCGCAGTACTCTGGATACCCGCAAGATAGCTTTCTTTTTCCCGCTGCCAGATTGCGATATGCTTGCCTTCCAAGCCAGCCCATGTGCCCTTATCTACTGTCGTAGTCGTGGCGATGGAATCTGCTTCCTGTAGAATATCTGTGAGTTCTTCAGTGAGCAGCTCGCTGTCACATACTGGTACAACTCGGAACATGGGGTTTAGGCCAACGTAACTCCACGCGAAGATAGAGAAGGGATATGTGCCTGCGGGAATCTCGTCAGAATAGTACTCCAAATGGATATAAGAGACATGGCTGGTCGCATAGTATTTTGCTGCCTGTTTTACCAACGGGTGCATTGGCGTGATGAAAAATGCACGCCTCTCTTTGGCTGCTGCCTCTGATGTAAACACAAGCCGGTGCAGCGGCTCGGATCCTTTCAGATAGTTTTCCCATCTGCGCTTCAAAGCGGATTTGATATTGGAGAGCTTTCGGAAATCCTCCAAAAGGAGAATTCTATCTTCTCGGCTGAGGCGGATTTGCTTCTGCTCCGTGGCGCCGATAATGTACTGTCCATCACCGAGTCGATCTCTTAAATACCGTTCTACCAGACGCTGAATGCTGGCCGGAGAAATCCAGGGGCTCTCGGCGTCCTTGATCTCTTTTGCAGCCGTATAATTGGAAAGGTCAAAGCCGAAAAGTGCTCGCTCTTCGTCTTCCAGCTTGCTCAGCTCTTGCATGCGACGAACTTCGTTATCAGCCATCTGTTCCAGCTTGATACGTCTCTCACTGTCCGTCAGGCCGGTATTCACAGCGATTTGCTCAATCTGAGCGCCAATGGCCCCCAGAACCTCTTCGCACTCGCCAACGCTGCGTTCAAAAATGCCGATACGCATTAGGCATCTGGAATAGATGTCGGCATCAACTGTGTCAGCAGTGATGACGTTATAAATATTGACAGCTTCGCTCTTTTGACCACGTCGATCAATACGCCCAATTCGCTGTTCGATTCGCATTGGGTTCCAAGGCAAGTCGTAGTTGATCATGGTATCGCAGAACTGATAATCTAGACCTTCTGAGCCGACTTCAGTAAATAGGAGAATATCCAGCGCATTCGGATCACTCTTGTCGAGCTCAAACCGTTCACGCAGTTCTCTCCGGTCATCATCCTTGACACTGCCGTTAATCTGCGCAACGCGATAATTCATTCCGAGAAGTTTTTCCTCCAGATAGGCAAGGGTATGTCTGAAGGAACTGAAAAGGATGATCTTGTTATTGTCCTGCTTCTGCTTTTCGTCGATGACCTTCAGAACGCTGTCGAGCTTCGGATCATCATCCGGCAGCAAGTCAGCCAGCTCCAAAACATGATGAGCCAGCGCCATCAGTGCTGATGACGCCTTGGCATCCAGGTCATACTCATCCATGTCCACATCGGGATCCTCAACCATTTGATCAAATCGACGAGTGACGAGATCTCGGATGTGTGGAGCCAGTCCAAAGATACAGCTCGCAGCCTGACGGCGAATAGTGCTCATCATGAATGGAATGCAGCGAACATTATGCAGTTTGGACAATGCCTCGTATTCGAAGCGGAGGAGCTCATTATGAAGCTCGTATTGTTGGGGAGTAAATGTGGTTTCGACTGTGTACGGACGTCTGATGCAGAAATCCTGAATGTCTTTTCTCCTGGTGCGATTGAGCATGGTGTTGAAACTGTGCAGGGATTCAACATCAGAAACCAGCTTCACTCGTTCTTCACGAGTGATCTCCGGCTTTGCCAGCCTTGCCAAAATGTCTGCGTACAAAGGATTCTTCGCAATGACATTCTCGCCCCACTGTGTTGACTTGATATTCTGAAGCTCGGCAATGGCAACAGCCTGCCATCCGTCAGCTGCGCCGCGAATGGCATGAGCGCACTTATAGATGAACTCATTGGGACGGGACATCAGCCTGAAAACGTCCTTATCCATGATGACATCAGGCCGCAGCAGGTTCATCAGCGTGAACAAATCGTCGTCGCTCGTCTGAAGCGGAGTAGCGGTCAACATGACTACTGCATCGGCATGCTCGCAGAAGTAGCGGACGCATTTATAGGCATATGCCTTGTCCTTGTCAAGGCTGCCATTACGGATATGGTGTGCCTCATCGATAATGACCAGGTCAAAGTGCGGCGCAGGATCAAGATCCAATAGTCCATAATGCCGACCACGGCGATGATCTTCACCTTCATAGACGCGGCTATCCAGAATCGAGTAAGGAACGATTGCTTTGTTGTATCGAACTGGCCACTCCTCATCGCGGTGGGTATCCGAAATTGCCTGTCGCAGCGTAAAGCCATCCAGAGGGATGAACTCCTCGTCGAAGCGTTTCATCTCCAGTTCCCACTTGCGCTCGGCGACCAGCGGTTTGGGGCAAATGATCAAGATGTTGTCCAGTTCGCTTCTTGCTTCCAGCTCTTTAATGATGAGTCCAGCCTCAATGGTTTTACCGACGCCGACGCTATCCGCAATCAGTATTCTGGGCTCATCAGATTTAATGAGCTTCAGAGCAGGCCTAAACTGATACGGAACGAAGTCGATTCTGGCTGCATTCAGAGAATACAGATTGCCTGCAGAGGGATTGTTTATCTCATAAGCCGTTAAGTCGCTCTGCAGCGTGCTGATATCGACCCACCTATAAGTCGGCGCAGAATCGATTTTCTGAATCTGCCCATCATAGAAGGTCTTGATCTCACCATCGACAAAAACTTCGTATTTCTTCGTTCCTCCAACATCAGAGATTGAAAACACCATGCCCTTGGTGTTCGGATCGCCCGTAAGAAAGACGCGATCCTTCTCTTGTATGGCTCCTGCATCAACGGATGGCGGCGTCGATACCTGAACGGTGACAGGTGGCTCATCGAATACAGCTGAGAAGTCTGTGCCTTCCACCGCAATCTTGAACTCATTGATTCCCTGCGTGTACTTGTTGGTGACGATCACACTCTCAAAGAAGGCGAGGACTGTATCAAGATTTCTAAGGATAATGTCCTTGTCAGAGATTGCACCGGATGTATGTGCCCAGTTGTTTCTCACCTTAACCATCTCTCGCACACATTGCCGGTCACGGGTCGGGAGATAGGCAAATGAACGCATATCATACCAGGACTTGTCCGTTACGCGCAAAAGCGCAGCGAGATCCAAGTCTTCAAGCTTCGTATAGTTTTTATCGCGTGCAAACTCTTTCTGTGCAAAAGACAGGTTGTCAATTACACACGTTTGCCACCAGTCCTCGCCAACCCTCGGAAGCATTCTCTCCAGCCAGGCTGATAGCTCCTTTGTTGCAGAATACAAGTACTCATGCATTTTGCTGACAATAGCCTGTTCATTCATCGGCAGCACTTCCTTATCTCTATCTAAAAAGCCTCTGTGTTATTGGAAAAAGCCGTCACTCTCGAAAATGTGGTTCAACTCATCGTTACTCACGCAGTGAGAGACCTTATCACGGACGGAGCTCTTGGACATATCCAGCCGAAACGCTCGTTCATTTCCAACGGAGTCCTTACTCATGCGGATGAGCTGAATACGCCCAACACCGGGATTCTGCCTTGCGTATTCGGCAAAGCCTTTTGCCTTGCCCAGATTGTCCACTCTGGTGGGATCGTGTGGCTCCAGAATATCCACCACATAGTCTGGACCGTCACGGCGGATAATCAGGAAATCCGGATACGTAGGCTTTTTCTCTCCGCCAATCTCATATGGGATGCAAAGCGCCCACGATCCCCTGGACGGATTGCGCAGCCAGCAGACGAAGTCATCCTTCTTCTCTTCTTCTGCGATGACTTTCTTCTCCCAGCCGTTCAGATTGATCAGAGCCGTACCAGAGTCATCCACGAACAGATGATTGCTGTAGAGTATGCCTTCCGTCTCGTGCGGAACACGAATGGTTTCAGGCAGCCGGAAGCTGTGCTTACTGACGAGATCGCCATCGGAGACGATATCGTCATACTTCTTTTTGAACTTCTCCGGCAATGTAACTGTGCGACGCCGGTTGGCATCGTTCAAGTCATGGAATTTCTCCTTGGCATAATCATTCAGGTCATCCATGCAACTCGGATTCGCCGCAAAGATGATGACTTGAATTTTGAGGCTGAGGACTTCATCTTCATTAGAATAGCGTTTGACATAGGCGTTCCCAATGCCCTCGTTGTTAAGCCGATTCTCTGCAAGGCGGAATTGACGCTCAATATCCGCATCTGTCGTGAAGACAAGGTCATCCAAGGGGAACTCGTTTATCACTCGACCAAAAACATCAAAAACCTGTGCATTTAGCTTGAACTGAAGGACTTGGCCGGCGAGATCGTCGTACGTACCGGCCTGCTTCAGCTTAGCTATGTGGGTATGGATTTTTTCGGTGATATCATCTCTGATGGTATCAAGCGCATCAACGTCGATGCGTGTCATAGTGAGTAGGTGCGCAAGCGAGAACATTGACTTGAAGTAATTAGAGATGATCGCCCGCCTCACATGATAGGTCAGAAGGCCGGCATCGTTGATCGCTTTGACAACGGCAGGCCGATCAATATCCGAGCCTTGGGGAACGGGCTGTGTGGCAGCGGGTGTGCTTTCCTGCTGCGTGCTCACCTGACTGGCTGGCTGCTGTTGCTGCGCCGGCTGTTGCTGCGCCGGCTGCTGCTGCGTCGGCTCAGACGGCGTTTCCTCAGTAGAAACGGGAGGAGTAGAAATCGGGGTTTGTCCTGTCGGAGTGGACTGTGAACCGCTTCCCTGCACTTGGGTTGGGCCGGGAAATGCAGGCACCGGATCGTCCAGAGTCATTTGACCAGGCACCTGCTCACGCTCACGTTTCGGCTGCTGCGGATTGGAGCGATAAGTCGGATGCAGCCCCAAAGTTTGATAGTTCTCCGTTCCCATCTGCTCCGCTTCGACATCAGCCGGGATCGTTGCGCCTTCTTCATCCTTGAGGGCCTGAATCACATCCTGAACCGTCTGCTCATTAAACTGAGGAAGATAGAGATGGACATCGTTCAGCGTTTCATCGATGTTGATGTGCTGCTGCATGGGTGTGCGCACCATGCGTCCAAGAAGCTGAGCAATATAGGTATAGTCCACCGCATGGCGGAAAGACATCATCGTTTCTGCCCTGGGACAATCCCAGCCGGTCGAAAGCGTCTCTTTGAAAAAGACCACACGGATTCGCTTGTCGTCAGCAATGCGTGACGGCTCACAGTATGGGACATCAAGGCCACCAATCTGCAAGGTCGGTGTGCCGGCTCCAAATGCATGCACGACCTGTCCCTCAAAGAAGCGATCGCCAAGGCGTTCTTCCATGATTCGCACACACTCATCTAAATCGGTCGCGGATATTTGGTTTCCGCTGCCGTTCTGTACCTGGATAACGAGGATCGGATTGACCTGAGCATAGTGCTGTTCGTAGCAATACTGATACCAGTGATCCCATTTATCTTTCCACTCGTCGGTGGCAGCCTGTAAGATCGCCATATCATTTCCCTTGTGCTCAGGGTACTTCACCACGATGCGGTCCTTCAGCAGGCCGGAAGCTCGGACCTCGTCTGCGGACGTTTTTACATAGTGCGTCGTAGACTGAATGCCCTCCGCCAGCCGGTTGAAGCGCTGCGGTGTCGCAGTCATACCGATTACCACAGGCATCGGAGGCAGGCGATCTGCGTCAGAGCCCTTGAGGAACTTCTGCATGATCGTAGTGTTCTTTGTCAGATCTCTAGCTCCCTGCGCTCCACGATGCGCTTCGTCGATGATGAAATACAAGCGATCGGATTTCTCCCGAACGGTATTGGCCAGCGTCTCCCAGATAGTGTGCTGTCTTCCATCAGAATGCTTGGTCAGATTGCTGGACTTTGAAAGCTTCTGGGTGTTGAGAAAATAGATGTGCCCATCCTCCAGAATCTCCATGTCAAAATCATCATCGTTGATTGTAATGCATTGATTCAGCCGGATTTTGTCTGCCTTCAAATCAATCTTCAGCCGCGACTGCTCATTGAGCTGAGGAGAATCGGAGAGCCAGATAAAAATCGCGTCGCTCTGATCGGGGTACAGCTCGTCACCATAATAGATTGCCTCAATTAAAGATGACATCACAATAGTCTTACCTGCGCCGGTAGGAGCAGTATAGGAGACCACCTGCGGAGTATGCGTGCTGAGGTAATTACCTAGAGCAGTAGCAACACTCTGACGCAGCCTGGCAAGAGCCGTCTTCTGGAACGGAAACAATTCAACTTTCATGACTGCTTACCTCCTCGCCGCATTGATTCGGAAGTTATCCAGATAATCCCGATAGAGTTGAAAGCTCTCCTTCACATCCAGGCCTGAGATCATGTCCAGATAACCAGCTTCCGAGTCCGTGACGATGAAAACGGTCTCTATTTCTGGATGCTTATCCAACTCCTCGACAAACTCCATGTACTGCTTCTCATCAACGAGAACTGCAAACTTGCTTTTCGGGAGGATCAGCATGTTAGGCGTTTCATCGCCAATGGTCGGGCATTTACCAATTGCCCCAGCTTTCATCCACAAGACCGGCAACATTTGCCTAAACTGCCTACCCAACGCCACTTCATTTTTGTCCAGAAAGCCCAGCTTAAAGAAAGCTGCATTTGCCTTAAAGCCATCTGCCATAGGGATATCACTTCCAATGTAATTACCCTTGAGCGGATTACCATCTACATCATGACCTTCAATTGAGCAAACCGTGCGTGGCCAAGTAACGTATTGCGCGATACCAAGCTTCTCCCAAGCGGCATCTCCTGGCTTAAACCCTTTCGCAGTCAAATCTTTTGCCTCGGCATCGGAGACTTCGTTATTGGTTACCATGATGCATCGGCGGTGTCCTTCATCCTCTGCGTTGAGCAGATTGACAGCATGAAGAGTCGTTCCGGAACCAGCAAAGAAGTCTAGAATAAGAGCATTAGGCTTGTTTGCAACCACAAACCTTATCGTGTCCTCTACTGCATATAACGATTTGGGGTATGCGAACTTCCTACCTGGGATGATTTTCTTCAAAACACCAGATCCGTGTTCAGATGCAGAATGAGACACCATGTTCCACACAGAAAGAGGGGCATACGTTTTTCCTCCTTCTGCATAGTCTAACTGCAAATCACCTTCTTCATTTCTTCCCAACACTTCAATTGCTCCCGACTCAATTTTTTCTATCATTCCTGACTGTAGATATGATATTGAGCGTTCGCCAGTTTTAGGGTCTCTTTTGCCAAATTTCACGTATCCCTTTTCAACATATTCTTTGAATGTGGGAGGATAAAGACGCCACATCAACTCTTGCCCACTCTTATCCACTGGCCATATTGCAACAGTACCATCTGGAACGATATAGCTTTCTCGCTTCATCGTTGCAGGAAGCGGCTTTCCTGTATCCACAAACTTTCCAGTCTCTTTATCTATGAGGATTGGATAGAATAAACTTGGAATTCTTGAACGTCTACTGCCTTCACCATTTCGAATAAGGCCATTCCAACGAACACTCTCTTTTTTCCCTTCCGTTGGGTGAAGCATATCGGTCTTCCAATGAGAGACCTCTGCAGAACCAAAGAAGCAGAAGAAAAGATATTCATCAGAACGGCTGAATCTTCCCGCTCTACTCGACCCGCTTGGCATAATAACATTGGATATCATTTGTATATCTGCTTCTGGAAACATTTCTTCTAGAAGGCATCCTAAATGCAAGTATTCCTTTTCATCAATAGTGACGATGAGAACGGAGTCCTTTGGATTTAAGAGCTTTTTAGCTATCTTCAATCTTTTCTGAATAAAAGAGAGCCACTTGCTGTGCCGGTATTGGTCGGAATTGTCAACATAATCGTTGTTGTATTTCCAGTCCCTCGCGCCGGTATTATAGGGTGGATCGATGTAAATGCAATCCACCTTACCCGCATAGAGATATTCCAACAGTTGTAGCGCATGGTAGTTGTCCGCCTGAATGAGGACGTGCCAAAGGTTACTGTCCGGCGCATTCTCTACGGTATCCATCGGGATGAGCTGCGGATAGATAGGATCGCCAAATTCGGCAACCGTGACAAGATCATCAATCGGGATTTCATGCTGTGTCTTATCAGACTTGCGCAAGCAGAAAGCAGTTCCGCCTTGGATCTTCAAGACCACATAGACATCGTTGACCTGCCCTGCTTTGAGAGCAACTGTAAACCCCACCTTGACAGGAATCTCATAGAGCGGGGTGCATTCCGGAAGATGTTCTTCAAAGACAAGCCCGAATTTTTTCTGCTTGGCAAGCTTGTTGACCTCTGCCGCGATCCTGTCGCGGAGAGTCTTATCTTCTATTTGATTGACAAGTTCATCAAGGACAGCCATATACAAACTCCTTTTCTCGCGGATTCAGATGTCTATTTTCTCTAACGCCTCAAACAGCGTCCGCATTTCTTCTTTTGAAAGAGTGATCCCCTTACCCATCTTCTGGTGCTCCGGATCCCAAGATCGCAGGTCATATTTGGGCGGCGAATCATTATAAGAGACCAAGTTCAATTCTTTTGTCCATCCACTACGTTCAGTGGAAAGAACCGCTATGTTCTGCACGATCTCAAACCGGAAAGGTTCATTGTTATAAGCCACTGTTTCCTCCGCCTTTCTTAGTCGCGTCTACACCTTCAGGAAAGGTGTTATCGATTTTCTCCTTCTTGCTGTGATCTCCTCTTTGCATAGGATCCAATATAGTTTCCGCTTTTCACTCTTGCATCGCTTGGCTTCTCAGCATCGATGGGAATTGCCCACATGGTTCCCAACCTTGTTGCTCCAGGTATGCGGCCTCCGGTACACAAAGTTTGCACCCTGCGTTTCGACAGCCCCCACTTCTTCGCGGTTTCCGCAATCGATAAATAGTCCATGTTAGTCACCTCAGAGAATACAGAAATCGCTGCACAGGAATCGCTTTTGGATTGCGTGCAGCGGCAGCCATGGATTATAAGGATATAATACACCCGATTGCGAACAATATCAATCTTTTTTGCCTGAATTCATCAGGTGATGCCGAATACATCCAGGTGGTCACTCAATTCACTCTAGGCAGAAGTGATGCTATAGTTTCATATATCTTAACGCCATAGATATACCCGAGATTTCGTTTCCACAAAACCTCATCGTCCTGGTACGCTATGAATTCCCATGCATCTCCATCACATGCGTCAACCTCTGTATCATCTACAGGAAGTTTGATTATTTCCAGAAGTGTTTGAAATTCCGGCTTCCTAATGGTTCGGGAAAACTTTTCAATTCTTTTCTTATAAATTGGCCAGTGTTCTTCTTCGACAGCTTTCAATGTTGGATTATATGAGTATTCTATTTTGACCGAACGATCATCGTAAACGCGCCATATGGTCCCGGTCCAATCACCGGCGTGAACAAGTCCCCAGTTTACGTGCTTCGCATAGAGCATCAACTTTTTCATTGCGATCTCTCCCCCTCATTTCCATGGAGTGCTATCTTCCGAACAAACTGCGCCTGAAATTGACCTCAAAGAAACTTCTCGCCTCATCGAGGTTCATCACTACCCATTCCCGCGATTTGTGAGCTTCGAGGGTTTCCGGCAGTTCCTTCATCAGTCGATCGGCTTCATAAGTCGCTCCAGCATTATAGCGCAGCTCATTGTTGCGCGGATTGACCACGAAAGATCTCCTGCTCGTGCTCCAGGCGTTCCGGATCGTCTTGATGGCGTATTTTCCTGTCACGCTTTCGCTGAAATAGTTCTCAAGAGTAAGCGGCCTGATGTACTCGGGCAGTTCCGGACAGAACTTGCTGATAATGTCAACGATGATCTGGGAGGAATACATCAGAATATCGGGGGCCTCTGCCTCCTCATCCTTCAACTGATCGATCAGATCCGGCAGGAGCTCCAGCATCCGGCCAAGGTACTCCCTGTAAAACGCCGTTCCGATTTTCTGTTGCACTGACCTGACGACGTTGCTCTTCATGACCTCCGTGTTCGTAAGGCCTGCTTCCACGCGACAAATCACGGTTCGCCGGATGACCTCCGGAGCTACTGCTTTCACGTCTTCGTTGGCACTGATCACGACAGCGGAGTAGTGCCGAAGGTGGTCAGCCACACCGAAATCATCATTCTTGATGGTCTCGATCGCGTGTTGGTTGAACCGGGTGTTCGTAAGATCATCCACGATGATCGGAGCGCCTCGCACGATACGCTTCAGGTTTTCGATGCTTGATCTCGTGAAATCCGGCGCTGAGATTTTGGGCTTCTGGCCGATCATCATCTTCAGAAGGGTTTCCAGGAAACTTGTTTTCCCGGCTTTGCTCTGCCCATACACAAGGCCGAACACAGGGTAAGGCAGGCGCTGCTGATCGAACCGGGCAGCCATATCTCGCATGGTAGCCATAAAGGGGGAACAGAAGAACCAGTTCGCAAACTCGAAATAGCGAAGCTGCATGCCAATATAGTCGCCGTGGAATTTGGTGTATCCATCCATGTATTTCAGGAATAGAGACACATCGCTTTCGACATCTTCATGTGCCGGATGGAGATCCAAAAGCTTATCGTTCAGCGTCACTGTCTGCTGGATTGCATCAACTATGAGCTGGGGATATTCGCTCCTTTGCTCTTTTTCTTTGATGGCGTTGTTTTGGATTACGCGCTTCGTTTTGATGATCTGCTCCGGAGTAATGAGGGTTCGCTTGGTTTTCTTCTCCGCCTTGGGCATCATAGGAGCCAGCTTCTCCGCAAGATTGCGCGTAGCCAAAACGAACTGCACATCTTCAGCAGCAGACTCTTTCGTCTCAATGGCGACGACTTTCTTGGCCTTGACAGTTTCGGATATCGGCAACTCATCCAGGTTCTCGCCGGCATCAGCAATTCTGATCGCCTTGGGCGTGATTTCATCCGTGCTCTCACCACGTAGCTCTTCATAGACAGAAAGGTACCAGTCGTACGCTTTATCTCCATCCAGATAGCAGATGTTCTCCCGCTGAACGCCGCCAAAAGCATTGAAGGACATGTTGGCAGAACCCGTGATGACACGTTTCCTGCCATCCTCTGCTTCGAGGAGATAGATCTTCTCATGAGAAAGCCGATCGTGCGCTACATAGAAGTGTACGCTGCCTTCCTGCATCCGGGCAAGCAGCTGTTCCTTTTTCTCGCTGGAGTTCCGAATCCTCTCAATCAGCTTGCCCTGGAAGGCGAATATCTCCTGCAAGGAGAAGGCAAGGACGCCCTCGCAGCCAAAGATCACCTCAGCTTCGTCAAACTGGTCAAGAAGCTGATAGACGAAGTTGATCCCGGATGAGAATGTGATGGCCTTGAGTTTGCTGTACCCAGAAAAGAGCTCCTTCCATGTCATAGACTGAGCCTGCTTATACTCCATCTGGACGACATCAAGCTTACCGCCGCTGTTCTGGATTTCTTCCTGGTCATCAAAAAGAGAAAATGTTTCCATTTGATCGCTCATAATCTGCCGCCTTTCTGTTCATACGACGATAAAATGTGCCCATCCACAACTCTTATCGGATAGCCCGGAACGCATCATCGTGCTCCATGAAGAAGTCATGGAAGATGCGCACATTCTTAATCTCAGTCCATGCTTTAGTACAGGGCGGCGTGTCGTCCAGATCGTAGATTTTTGCGCCGTCCATAGATAGGAGAAATGGTGAGTGTGTTGATATGATGAACTGGCAATGATAGGCGCGAACAGACGCTTCCAAAAACCGCTTCAGTTCCAATTGGAATTCTGCGGACAAACTGTTCTCCGGCTCGTCCAACAAATAGAGGGCATCTGATTGAATTTCTTCCGTGAAGTACATCAGTGCGCTTTCTCCATTTGACCTCTCCTGAAGATTGCGCATGACCCTGTTCCTGACGAATGGCGCAGGATTGGGGCGTGTAGATTTCTTTGCGTCGGCAATCTCCTTCCAGCGGTCATAGTCATCAAGAGATTTCAGTCTGGAGTCCTCCCAGCTGACACTGCGTTTTTCAAAGTATTCTGAATACAGATCATCTCGTCTTTTGTCAATCCCGCTGTTTATGTACCGAACATCGAGCAGATAATCGAACACATCATCGCTTGTAATGATTTTGCTTTCTGCCGGAATAGGGTGCTCCAAATAAGTCCGATAGCGGCAAAGCTTCACATAGTCCTCAAATTCTTCGGTCCTGTTGTATGCAGCGCCGCGTTTGAGAGACAGCTTCTCGGCAATGACATTGAGGATGGTTGATTTGCCGCTGCCGTTGCCACCGCAGAAGATTGTAACTGGTTCAAACACAAAAGCCGGTAATTCCCGATAACGAAACACGTTAAAAGGGTATCTGGAGGACAACAAAGTCCTCCGATCGTAAAACAGGTAGTCCTCTTCTTGCTGCCGCGACAACATGGAAAAGCTTTCGAGGTACTGCATCCTATCCCTCCTCGTCATTGTGCTTGGTCAGCAATCAGACATCTCCGCCCATTTCCTCAAGTCTCTCACCAACCTCATCAACAAGGTCTTCCATATCCGAGTAGCGGTTCTCCCAGTCAGAGTGCTCCCTCGAATCCGTGTCTTTTGGCTCCTCATCTTCCAGATCGTCCAGAGCGGATTGCAGTTCCTCATAGTATGCCTGCAGTTCAGCCAGAGTCATATTCTCAATGTCGGGGATCTCCTTGATCGAGAACTCCTGCCCGGCAGGAGCGTTTGCATCGTATGTAATCACAAGCTGGTGGTAGCCGTTGCCCATACGCACTCGCTCAAATATCTTGTTTCCGTTTTCATCAACGACGTGGTACTTGGCATGGAATGCGTCGATTGCCCGGATAGCGTCTTCCGCATTTTCCTTCCCGGTGGAGCGGAGCTCCTGCTTCATGCGCTCCTCCCAGTCGGGGATATCTACGCCGAACGTATCATCAAATGACTCCAGCTTTGCCAGCCGTTCATCTTCAGATTTCAGTGTGCTGAGCACCTCAGCATAGAGGGAGATCATAGCGTTCCAGATTCCGTTTCCCATGAATAAAGCCTCCTTTTGACCATATCATCATAATACAAGCAATGGTGTCCCAAAATCTGCACAGGATCATCGGCGCGTTAGGAGAGTTTCATCGTCTTTTCCAGTGCATTGAAAACAGCCAGGATCGCCTTTTCTCGTGTACTGTAAGTTTCATCTGAAAAACCGGAATCAATCGCGTACTTCCAGCCGCTGCCGCCCTTGATCTTATAAAGGATCAGGAGATGTCCTTTGATTTTCAGATACGGATTGCCGTTTTTGGATCGCTTCCATTGGCGCTTCAGAAAGCTCTCCTTCCGGGACAGCTTGTTTTTCAGATCGCGCTCCCGTTTTCTCGCTGCGTCGATATTGCCCTCCATCTTACCGGCGCAGACGCAGCCGGCTGTCAGAGGATGATAGTGGGGATGGATCATGTGGTGTGCGTAGCGGATGATCTGTTGCCCGCACATTTCGCAGATCCCAACAGGCGCTCCAAGGTCCGTTACGCCTGTGCATACCCAGCCGGTATGCGGAACATCATCGCGCTTCCATAGGTTATCCGAGTTCCTCAAGCGCTCCAGCAGCTCAGGATCGGTCTTGGCAGGATCCGGCGTGATCTCCGACTCCTCTTCTGCAACGAGGCCAACTTCTTCAAAAGCTTCCTCTGGCTCGTCGTCCTCAATCTCCTCCGGAACCAGCAGCGGTTCTTCCGACACGGATGGCGTGAGAGCCTGCGTTTCTTTCGGTTCATCCTGGATTACTGGAGCTGAGATCTTCGCGTCGATGCTCAGCGGCTGCTCAGCAGGCGGTTCCGCGCCTTCAAAGGCAGCTTCAGAAATGATTTCAGGCGATGAGATCTCCTCCGGCTGCGCCGGTGGCTCCTTTTTCACCTGCAGTCGCCCGGAGTGCTCTTCCTCGAAATAGCTCAGTGAGAGATTGCGGGGCATCTTCATACCATCGAACTGGACTCGAACGGTTCTGCGAACCGGGTCAGAAGAAATGATCCGCCCTTTACCCCAGATGTGATGCTCGATAATCTCGCCTTCAGCGTACTCGCCCTGCGCACCATCAAATTCAATTCCCTCGTTAAGGCGTCTGGCGTATGCGCGGCTCTCCTGGTCAAGCTCCTTGGAAATCGTTCCAATCCGGACATAGTTTCCCGTGCCGATCTCACGCAGGAAACGGGAGGGCAGCTTTTTCATGCCCTTCTGGGACTGGCCTTCAGAGTCCATGAGATAGAGCTGGTCTTCCGCCCTGGTGATGGCAACGTAGCAGAGACGGCGCTCCTCCTCCAGGCCCAGCAGCTTCCGTTCTTCGATCGTCTTGGAGGAAGGAAAGATGCCCTCAGATAAGCCGACTACGAAGACGGCCGGGAATTCCAGACCCTTTGCTGCGTGGATCGTCATCAGCTTGACGGCATCCCTCGCCTGATCGGTGTCCTCGCCGGCTTGAAGCGCGATCTGCTGCAGGAACTCCAGAAGCGTGAGCTGTTCTCCGAAGTTCTTCTCGAACTCATCGGCCATCCGCTTGAATTCCATCAGGTTTTCATAGCGTTCCTCATCACCGAGCTCCCGGATGTACTGCTCGTATCCGGTTTCCGTGGTCACACGATTGACGATCTCAGTTATGCGAAGATTCGGGACATCTGACCGGATACCCGCAACCCATTTGACGAACTCCGGCACATCGCTGTTTTTGAACGGGCTTTCATGTGAGTGCGTTGTCAGCACGTCGAAAAGGCGCGGCCGCTCTTCACCATAAAACAGCTGGACATCGCTCTCCTGAAGCTGCTCCAGGGCAGTCATCTTGGTTCTTCCGAATCTGCGCCGAGGTTTGTTGATGATACGCTTCAAGGAAATATCGTCGTTGAAGGCGATCAGGCGAAGATAGGCAATGACATCCAGGATCTCCATGCGCTGATAGAACCGAACGCCGCCATAGATCTCATATGGGATGTTCTGCTCGACCAGCCGCTTCTCCACGACGCGGGAAAGGAAACCGGAGCGATACAGCACCGCATAGTCCGAGTACTGCCGATCGCCGCTGCGCACACCCTTCCTGATCAGATCGGCAATGGTCCTCGTTTCATCGTCCTCGCTTCTGGAGTGGTAATGCAGGACGCTCGGGCCATCGGGAGCCTTCGTGTACATGGATTTCTTCAGACGCAGTGTATTGTTCTCTATGAGCGTGTTGGCACATTCCAGGATCTGCGGCGTGGATCTGTAATTCCGGTTTAGAAAGATCGTCTGTGTGGGCTCATGAGTCTTATCGAAGTCGATCAGGAGCTTCACGTCCGAACCGCGCCACTCGTAGATGTTCTGATCCGGATCGCCAACGATCATGAGATTTCCATAGCCGCCGGAGAGAATGTCGATTAGGTGCATCTCCCTGCCTGTGCTGTCCTGAAACTCATCGACCAGGATGTAGTTGAGCCGATCCTGCCACTTGCTCCGCACTGTGGCATCTGTCTCCAGCAGATAGAGCGCATAGCTCAGGAGATCATTGAAGTCAAGAGCTGCAATGGACTTCTGCCGCTGCATGTACTCCTCCACGATCTCATCCTCGGTCGTCTCAATGACGGAGCGAACCGGGATATTGTCCGGACTGCAGATCCTTGGCACATACTCCGTGTAATGTCCGGATTTGTAATCCCCGATGACCTTGAGGATCTTTTCAAAGCTGGCATAATCCAGCTTCAGCTCGCGTTTCTGATAGATATCCCCGAGGATCGACTTTTGCTGGGTGGTGTCGATGATCTGAAAGCTGCGCGGCAGAAACAGCTTCTCCGCATCCTCCCGCAGGAGTCTGGCACAGAATCCGTGGTAGGTACAGACAAGGGATGTTTCGTTCTCATCGCCGATGATGGCGCGTATCCGGCGCTTCATCTCTCCGGCAGCCTTATTTGTGAAGGTCACGCAGAGAATGTTTGATGCGTCGATGCCGTACTCTTTCACAAGATAGGCATATCTGCATACAAGCAGCTTGGTTTTTCCGCTGCCTGCGCCTGCAATCACTCGAACATAGCCTTCCGTTGCCGAAACAGCTTCCTGCTGATTCTCATTAAGTCCGGCTAAATAATCCATAGCCACATCTCCAAGGCGTAATAGTCATCAGGTGGACAAAAATAGTTTACCCCATAATGGTATTATACAAAGGAAGATGTCCCAAAAACCGCACACCATAAAGAAATCCCGCCTGCTAAACGGCAAGCGGGAAAACGTTTTTCACTGATGTCTGTAGATTCTCTTGTCCAGCCCAAAGATACGGCTCGAAAAAGTGCCCTCGGCTGTGTCCTCAAAAGCTTCGCGATAGATCTCCATTCTGCTGTCGATCATATCAATGTAGGAAAGTAATTCACTTTCTGCACAGACCGGTCGCACCGCAGCGCCGAACTCCGGAGTCCCATGGTGTGACAGGATCATGTGCTGGAGCAGTACTGACTTCTCCTCCGGAAGCCCCAGCTCCTTGGCCACCTCAGCGACTTCCTGGGCACCCATAACCAGATGCCCAAGCAGCTGACCTTTCACCGAGTAGTCGGTTACGAGCCCAAGCTGAGAGAATGTGAATTCGCTCTCCTTGCCGAAATCGTGCAGACAGGTTCCCGCCAGCAGAAGGCTGCGGTCAACGGTCTCGCTGTACAGTCCAGCAAGGAATTCTGCGAGTTTGAGCATGCTGGTCGTGTGCATAAGAAGTCCGGAAAGGAAGCTGTGGTGGATACTCTTCGCGGCCGGAATACTTGCCAGCGCCGCCTCATGGCGCTGAATCAGCGCTTCGGTAATCCTTCTGTAATCCGGATCCTCAATCGACGCGATGATTGCTCTCAGTTCGGTCATAGTCTCATCAACGTCGATTGGAGCAACGGGAACAAGCTCAGACACGTCATACTGATCGTTGGCATCTGCAAGCCGGATTCGATCGATCGTAACCTGAAGAGCTCCTCTGAATTCGGATACCTGAGCATGGATCTTGACGACTTTTCCCTCATCTGCAGAGCCGAGCGGTCCAGGATAGTCCCAGACCTTCGCATCAATCTCGCCGGTGCTGTCACTGAGGACCGCACTCATAAACGGCTTTCCGTTAGAGGAAATCTTGGACTGCGCGGATTTCAGGATGTAGAAGCCTTCAAACTCATCGTTCAGCTCCATGTCCCTGATTTTCAGATTATATTGCATTTTCTTTCTCCTTTGTGGTATCGGCCTTGACGAAGGATAACGACTTTTCCATATTACAGCAAGAATCCCTATTTGCCAAACTATTTCTCAAGGATGGCAGTTGCCGCACGGTCGATATCCTGCTTCTACAGCCGCTTCTCTGGTATCAAAAAGCGTCTGGTTCTTTTCTGCGGGGAGATTCGGACAAGTCGGCAGATGAAAGACATGTGATCTCAAATTTCCGATATACCCCTCGACGATTTGTGCCTTTGTCTCATCCGGTTTGGTCACACGGCTGCTGTCTCCAGTGGCGTAGTCGATCACAATGCCGGGCTGCACATTGAACACGAATACACAGAATGCCAGGCCGTCGCCCTTGTCCTCAACGGAAAGAGCTTCCATCAGGACTCCTGATGCGACCAGATTCCTGCCCTCAAAGATTGGCGTGACCCGGTAAAGGACATGGCTGCCCGTGCGCCGGACATAGGCAGCAACACGGTCTTCAAACGGCTGCATCCCGTCCACATTCATGTATCTCGTGCCCGTGATCAGGTTTTGGACGTTGTCGTTTTCACCCGCGAGCTGGTAGCCGATCAGGTGGCACCGGTTGTACAGATAGTGATCCTCGATCAGATCATCATATCGTACCGTATGCCATCCGGATGGTTTGATCATACCGATCGGGCCTCTTGGCTCAGTAGGCATGGTCTCTTTGCAGATATTTGCGCAGGTGTATCCGCAGCGGCCAAGCTCATCCAGCGGGCTGTAGTACTCAAACGCATCCGTCGTGAGCTCACCTTCCGTAAAGAACGGGACCGAACCGTTGATTTCTGCATACGGCTGCCCGGCAAACAGCGGGATTATGCCCATCGTCGTTGCCGACGTCGGCTTTTCAATGCGTTCCGTATCAACGGCCGGATCAGCAGCGGGCATGTTATCACTGGGGATTTTCTCTGCCGGACTCGTTTCAGCCGGCTGTTCCAAAGCCTGAATACCGATCTCTGCAGGAACATCAGGATCGAGTAATGAGACTACGCCAAGAAGAATCACTGCGGTAATCATCATAATGAATACTGCAGATATCCGCCTGAAATGATAATTCATCAGTCTCAACCTCCTTCCTGATACTCTCTGATTCAGGATTCAGAACACTAACCCTCTGCGTTTGCAGTTTCAGAACTCACCATCGAGAATGTCCAGGATGACTGCTTCATCCACCCACGAGGGATCATACTTGCTTTTCGTCATCTCAGCATGACACGAAGGGCACTCTCGGTAAGGCCGATCCGTCTCATAGCCGCAGGCAGAGCACTCATATTCGTCAGGGCTGAACAGGTGCGTGTGCTGTGTCCAGTACGCTGTGCCGTCAAACTGTCGTCTCATTGCCGCAAACCTCCTGCAGTACTTATGCCAAAACTAAGAATCCCTATTGTAGTTCTCATTTTATCTGGCATAGTGTCCCATAATCATCCCAGGTTCAAGCTCAATACAGGTTTGGCAGGGCTCCCTCGGCCGTAATCAACCGAGGGAGCCGGTTCTATTATTCGGACAGAAGCAGGCGCAGCTTTTTGAGCGCAGAATTGATAGATTTCAGGGCAGCGCTCATGTAGCAGCCCTCCTGACGGGCAATCTCACGCACAGAGAGGTTCTCCATATACAGCCGGATACGCCGCTGCTGGATCGGCGAAAGCTGGGCAATGGCTCTGTAAAGGGCTTCCGTCTCATAGCGACGGATGAGCTCTTCGTCCGGCGTCATGTCAGCAGAATAGCGGATGTCCTCCGCAACATCATCCATAGGAGTCCAGTCCCGATGGTAGACCTCCTTCCTGTGAACGCGCTGGGTCTCGTTCTGAAGAAGACGCCACTCCTCGTACAGTTCGTCACTGACGGGCACTTCCTGATAATTGCCGTAGTAATCCTTAATCTTGATGATTTTCATAGTTTCCTCCAAGTCGTCGAATGTCGTTGATGTTTCCGGGGCAACGACTTGGAGGGGGCGCTCTCGCCCGATAAGCTTGCGGCATGGCTGGCTATGCTCCCAAAAATGGGCAACAAAAAAGCCGGGCACCCAGATCGGATGCTCGGCTATGTCCCCGTATTGGCTGAGAGCAGTAATAAAGAAGGCCCCTCAGGCAGGAAGCCCAAGGAGCCTATACGCTCTCCAGCATAGTCAATTATAAGGATTCAGACTCTACATTACAATTTCGTTCGCCTCTCAGTTTTCTCTCAATTTACTATCACGAAATCTCTCATCTGTCTCTCACGAAGCTCTCACTCTGCTCTGGACGGGTTCTGCTGCCCCGTCGGTTTTGAGCTTTTCAGAGATGACCAGATCAGGAATCACCACATGCCACAGATTTCCCGCAAGGCAGCGGATGGCTTTCTTGATATGCCGGTAATACGTCGCCGAGGATATGCCGAGCGAAAGATAGGCATCTTCATTGGACGTGCAATAGGCATCGTAGTACCGCGTCACCAGGATGCGATAATACAGTTCGCCAAAGCCCGGCTCAGATTTTACGAGAAGCAGTGCCTCGTCCATCAGTTCGAGGAGCTGCATGGAGTGGCCCATTTCAGCAAGCCGGCTGGCAATACGCCGGCGATCAGCTTCATGGTCAAAGTCAATGGCAAGATCGATGAACTCTGTTATTGTCTTATGATGGCGTCCAATGCACTCCTCTTCCATCTCGGCAATTCCTCGACCGGCACGCCGCAGCGTGGGGCCATAAAGCTTAAGCAAGCTCATCGTGTGTCCCAGTTCCTCATCCGTGACCTTGCTTGCCATATCAAATTCGTGGATGTAGCCGGTAAAATCGCCCATTCATGTGCCTCCTCATACTCACCGATAGTAATTGAAAGATGAGATAATGACCGCATCTACCTTTTCAGGATCCCGAAGCAGGCGCTTTTCTCCGTCAAATGCCTCTGTTGCATCCGGTCGGTAGATATAAACCGTGGCCAAATCATCTTCGAAGCAGATGACCAGGTCCTCCGGCTCTGGATCCACCGCAGTAGAGCAAAGGAGCAAGCTGTGGTCCGCTATCCCGTAGTCATGGTAACGATGGCCCATGGCCTCAATGCAGAACAAATTCTCATTGACCATACCGTCGAATCCCTCGATAAGGACGGAGTCCGAATATTGATAACCGATCCTGTGATCGTCTACGCTGACTTTCATTGCAATCCTCCTTGTTTCAGTGATACATGGGTGAAGGCATCTTGTATTCCACTTCGCGGTGTGAAGGGATCTTAAGCCCACTCGTGAGTGATGCGAAATTGATAGCTGTGGTGCCAAATCGTCTGCGGATATCTGCCACAGCCGTTTCAAGTGCGAGCCGACGCCGGTGCTTTTCATAGTCGTTCCAGAGATCCAGCTGGATCGGCGTGTCTGCCGGGACCAGGTCAATCCCGCTGATCGTAAGAGCCCGGACGTTATTGTTCCACTGGTATCTTTTCCGGAACAGCGCATACCCGGCTCTTGCGATTTCTGTATAGCTCTGAGTCGGATAATCCAGCTTCCCTTGATACTCCTTGCTGAACAGAGTGTTGTCGCGGACCGAGATTTTGACTCGCGTGGCAGCCAGATTGTTCTTCCGCAGCCGGAGTCCGACATCCTGGCTGAGCTCCATCAGAACATGCTGCACCTCTTCTTCGGTGAGCAGATCCGCAGTACAGGTGATGCCGTGCCCGACACTCTTAATCGGAACCTCAAAATCACACGGCATCACTCGAGACGTGTCGCGCCCGTTGGCATAGATCCAGATCTTCCGACCGTTGATACCAAGCAGCCGGGTCAGCATTTCGACATCACTATTGGCCAGATCCCCGATCGTCCGGATGCCGTATCTCTGTAGCTTCGCATCGGTAGCACGCCCGACATAGAGAAGATCAGAAGCAGGCAGCGGCCAGATCTTCTCACGGAAATCTTCCTCGCGAATCTCCGTCACGGCATCAGGTTTCCGCATATCGGATCCCAATTTTGCGAAAATCTTATTGAAGCTGACGCCTACCGAAACTGTCAGACCGGTTTCTTCCTTAACCGTCTCCCGGATCTCATTTGCGATCTCAACCGGCGTTCTGTGCCTGAGGAAAGCTGAGCCGGTCAATTCGATCCAACTTTCATCGATGCCGAATGCCTCCACCTCGGGAGAATAGCGGAGGTAGATGTCCCGAACGATCTTTGAATACTTGACGTACTGATCCATATGGGGCGGCACAACAGTAAGCTGCGGGCATTTCTGCTTTGCCTGCCATATGGCTTCTCCCGTCTTCACTCCGCACTTCTTCGCAAGCTGGTTCTTGGCCAGCACGATTCCGTGCCTGTCCTCTGTGCTTCCGCATACAGCTATGTATTTGCCCTTCAGCTCCGGATGGAGCATACACTCAATGCTGGCATAGCAGTTATTGAGATCGCTGTGGAGCACAACTCGGTTTCCCATTTCGCTCCCTCCTGTCAATTTGGAATAGGAAGTTCTCACACATTCCTGTCGTTTCTCGAAAATTCCCTATTGACAAGCGCAAAAATAGGAGTTATACTTGCATCAAGTTCTCAATCATTCCCCTTAATTCTCGAAAGTTCTCGCCGCAAACATAAAATAACAGGTCGCCGCCCGCTTGTCAAGAGAAGTTTTTCAAAAAGGTGCCGGCCACGGAGAAGGAGCTCATTATGAAAACGATCGGAGAAAAAATCAGAGACCGACGCATGGATCTCGGTAAGACGCAGGATGATCTGGCAGCGGAAGTAGAAGTCTCCCGGCGCACACTGTCAAAGTATGAGACGGACGCCGTGACTCCCCGTGGGCTGAACATGAGGCGACTCTGCAAGGTGCTGGGAGTTTCGGAAGCCTATCTCACGAACCCTGAGATTGAAGACGTGACCTACGGACTGGAAGAAGCGCCCTACCTTGATTCTGTGCGCGAAGCGTATGGAAAGAAAGCCGCTGCTGATCTTGAAGGTTTGCTCCAGGGTGTTCAGGCCGCATTTGCCGGCGGTGAAGTTCCCCAGGCCGACAAGGACAAGTTCTTCCAGGCGGTAACGGAAGCCTACTTCGCTACGAAAGAAGACGCTCACGAAAGGTTTACCCCCAAGAAGTACCGGAAATGAGATGCTCCGGGAAACTTTCATGCTGTGCGTTTTATTGGACACCATTCTCTGTACAATAAGACCGTAGCTTGGAAGCGTAGCCTTTCTTGAAGTGAGGTGATCAATTTGCTGGTAAAAAACATTAAGCGCGAGGCGCAGCGGCTCAAAGCTCGTTATCACACAAGTGATCCTTACGAAATCTGCCGTGAGATGCGCATCCGCGTACTCCGGTCCTCCATGGGAACGGAGCCGGAATCCTGCAAGGGGTTTTTCGTTGTTAGGAACAGGTGCAAGGTTATTGTCCTGAATTGCGATCTGCCCGATCACATCCAGCGAATTATCCTGGTGCATGAACTGGCGCACGCGAACCTGCACTGCAATATGGCAATCAGCGCCTTCCACGAGTTCTCGGTGCTCGAAAGCTCAAACACCATGGAATATGAGGCGAACGTATTTGCCGCAGAATTCCTGCTGACGGATGATGACCTTTTTGAAGCGTTGGAGAATCAACTTGATTTCTTCGGTACGGCCAGTCTCCTGAATGTTCCCCCGGAACTGCTTTCGTTCAAAATCAAGATACTGCAGCAGGAAGGATACTCTATCAGGGCACCGTTTATTCCCAACGCCGATTTCCTCAAGCGCGATATCACGAAGCCGATGAACTGAGCTATGGAGACAGGAGCGGACTATAAGGTCTATGTTGCTGTGCATGCCGACTTTGACAGCGATGGACGCATGCTTCCAAGATCAATCGTCTGGGAAGACGGCATTGAATACGACATTGACCGTGTGAAAAGCGTGAGGCCGGGATTTGCCGCGAAAGCGGGCGGTCAGGGTGACAAATACACAATTCAGGTCAACGGACAGGAGACCTACATATTCTTTGAGCGTTCAACGAAGCTGACCGGAAATGTGATTGGCAGATGGTTTGTTGAACGCAAGGTCCCAAAGGAGAGAGTCAATGAATAACAAGGAAGAAGTATGCTGTTGGATCAACGAGAAGGAAAAGATCATTGCCTTCCATATGATCCCCGACTTCATTTGCAAGGTTTTTGAGTCGCGCCTGGAAATGATGGACTTTGCCTGTGAGGTGAGCAGGTCCGGATATCGGGTGCAGTGAAGGAGATCGCATGTATAATCACAAATTACAGAGATACTATAACGAGCACATCCACCTTACGGACGCTTTCTTCCGGATGCCGCAGGCGTTCATGAACCGCCTGATAAAGACCGGCGGGCAGTTTTTCGCTACAGCGTACAATTTTGTGGAGCCAAATGCCGAGGGCAGCCGTGATATCCGGAAGTACATCGGAGAAGAGTTTCACGTCAGAGCTGCGCGTGCAGATGGCCGCATCTGTGTGGTTGTCGAAGTGCCGAAGCCGGAGATGGCTCTGCACTGCAGGATGATCGGGGTGTCGCTGAAGACGAACGGAAGCAATCCCATCTTCCGTACGGCTGAGCTCGCGGAAACTGGTCAGTACCTTCTTTGCGGATGGACAGCCGAGCACATTCATCTGAACATTCGGGCCATCAGTCAGGATCCGGAGGAGATGCTGAATGCCATGTTTTTTGAACTTGCTACAGCGGAAGCGTTCAGCCTTTCCGACATTAAAGACGCCTGCTGACAATAATCGTATAATAGCGGTGCTCATCTATTATGAACAGCACCGCTTTTTTTCTATTCTGAGCAATACGTAGAGAATTATGGTATGCCAGAAAAGCGAATAAGGTTCCGCTATGAAATTTAATAGTGGCTCATAAATTTGCTAATATCTTGTTCCGAGACAGTGCCTTCACTATACTAAGTACAGCCGATGGGCAATTTAGTGATGGAGGTCATTCGAATGCTGAACGATAGCGTGAAAAAACTTCTTGCCGAGAGTATGTGGGATCTCGCCACCTGTGCAGGAGGAGAACCCAACGTTGTTCCCGTCGCATTTAAGGATGTCACACCGGACGGCAAGCTGGTCGTGGGTGATGTGTTTCTAGAGACAACTCTTAAAAACATCCGGGCCAACGGAGGCAGGATTGCCATTTCCGTCTATGATGCCAAGAGCCTTGAGGGATATCAGATCAAGGGTATTGCTGAGTATGTGACGGAAGGCGATGTGGTGAACACCTTCAAGGCAATGGTGGAAAAGATGTTCAACGGTGCTGCCACCGCCAAAGGTGCACTGATTATCACCCCGGAGAAGGTTATCGTGACCACTCCCGGCGCTGACAACAAAAAGGTTTTGTAATCAACTCAGAGCAACGGGGCGCGGGAGAAATACCCTGCGCCCCATTGTCATATTCGAGGGAAACACATGAGCAATTTAATCGCAGAAATCGACTCCATGCTCTGCATCGGCTGCGGGGCTTGTATTGAGCATTGCCCTGCTCATGCGATCCGAATGCTACCTGGGTGGATTAGTCAGGTCAATTCGGAAAAATGTATCGGTTGCGGACAGTGTGCGACAATCTGCCACAAAAAGGCGCCGAAGCTGGTGAGCCACTGTACAAATGAGAAGTGACTATGTATAATCACAGTGGATTGGAGGTGTGGTTATTGTATCAGAAGAAATTGGAACCAGATGTGCGCTGCCCTCTCGAATACGGGCTGGATATCTTTGGTGGAAAATGGAACTCACGAATTATTTGTGTGCTGGCGGAGATGAAAACGCTGCGATATAGCGAGTTGCGCAAAGAGATGGCAAACATCACGGACGCTGTTCTCGCAGCCACGCTTAAAAAGCTGATTGCAGACGACATTATTTGCCGGAAATCCTATGATGAGATTCCTCCCAGAGTGGAGTATGCATTGACCGACAAGGGGCGCTCTGTCGTCCCCATCCTACAGAGCATCTGCCGTTGGGCTGGTGCTTATCACAAAGAGGAAAGCAGTGCGACGACTATGCGGCAATGCCAGAAATGCGATTATAGAGAGGTGCCGAATTGAACACCCCTCATTCGATGGATGTATTGCTGCTAACCCCTTGTAATATCAAACACACGAACCGGTGCTTTGGACCAGTGTCCACAGCATCGGTTTTTCCTTTGAAAAGCAGAAATAGGTATTATGGCACGGCTCAGACAGATATGGTATGCTGACTCCGTAATTATTAGATTCTTTCTCCACTACGGAGCTTGTTAAGCTGTGAGCCACGCTTTTGCTGGCACTGTTTGAGGCGTGGTATCAGCCACCGCCTTATCATTTTGCGCTTTGATTTGATCCATCAGATCAGGGCGCTCTTTTTTTGTCCAAATTCCGAGCAATCGGGTTTGAGAATACTTTTTTATGAAAGGCGGTACAAAAAATGACGGAAACCAAAGTATTTGCGGACGACTTCAGCTGTTCGTTCAGCAATTCAGGAGACTTCTTACGTTTCCTGGACGAGCGTGCAAGCAACAGCCAGTGGCTGACGGCTCACTCGAAGGATCTTCGATTTGAGCCGTTGGAGAAGAATTCGCCGGCAGGCAATCTTTTCCTTCAGCTGTACAGCATCAACGGCTCCGGTGACGCCATCATCGACACGATGGAGAACACCAGCCTGCTGATGCGCGTCAACGGCGAAAGCTATCCGGTTCGCTCCTGCGCTCTGAAAACTGTGCTCGAAAGGGCACGAATCTCAGGCTATGCCCTGAACAAAGTCTCCAAGACCGTGTTTGCCGAGATCCTCAACTACTGCATGGGCGTTGCCTCTGGTGACAGCCTGATCAAAGTTGCGGATGAGAAGGTTTCTGCCGTTCACGGCGGAGATCCCAAGGATTATGCGATCATGGAAATGGTGCCTCTGTTCGAGCATGTCTGCGACTACGTCAATCGCGAGTTCCCCGGCAATCATTTTGTTACGGCACGCTTTGATCACTCGATGGCAACTGCAATCTGGAGGCTGGATGGACAGGCAGACAAGCTCCTCGATACCTACCGTCGTGAGGTGGCAGCCAAAGGGCTCAATCCGAATGGTATTGTACCCGCGCTGCGCTTCTCGACTTCCGACGTAGGAATGAGCGGAGCGAATCTCTATCCCATCTTTCTTCACGGCAACAGCGACCGGATCATTCCTCTCGGGTACCCGATCAAGACCGAGCACAAGAGCGGCGTCGATCTGGACTACTTCGATCAGCAGCTGAATCTGCTCTATGCGCGTTTTTGCGACGCGATCCAGGCTCAGATGAAGCTTCTGAACATTGATGTCCGCTATCCTGCTACGACGATGCTCGGCGTGCTCAAGAGAATCGGAGCGCCGAAGAAAGCCAGCTATGAAGCTCTTGACTACTTCACCGCAATCCACGGTGACACGCCCTGTACTGCCTACGAACTGTTCATGCAGATGAGCGATGTTATCTTCTCTGCGCAATGCGACGGTGCGACCGGTACGCGAATTGCCCAGCTGGAGGAAATCATCGCCCGTGCGCTCCGTGTGAACTGGAGCGAGTATGATCGTCCGGGCGACTTCAAGTGGTGAGTGCCGTGAAGAAGACGTATCGGATTCCCCTGGTTTGGCAGATGTACGGACATATCACTGTGGAAGCGGAAAGCGAGTCCGAAGCGATCGAATACGCTTTGGGTCCGGAATGCCCGCTGCCGGAGGGAAGCTATGTGGACGATTCCGTGCAGGTAGATGACCTGACGGAGATTGAAACTTACGAGTAAAAGGAGGTACAGGGATGCCTAATTGGGCGTTTGGAACAGTCGATGTAACCGGCACGGAGCGAGGAGTCATTTCCTTCGCAGAGCGTTTCATTGACTATAAGGAGTCGGTGACTGACGGCAAGCGTTTCTTTGCAAGATCTTTTCTGGATGAGCATCGGACTGAGCTGATCAAGTCAATTCGTGCCCAGCATGATGGGAAGCCTGAGGATGAGGAAATGACCGTTCATTTTGACGCCTCGTTCGCATGGTCTGCCTATAGCTGCATTATTGACGGGTATCCTCAGCACAACCCGAAAGAACTCATCACCATTACGGAAGCCTGCATCGAAGACGCTGTCAGTGTGGAAATCCGCACAGAGGAGCCCGGCATGGCTTTTGAAGAGGAGATTCTTTGCGATCCCAGTGGAGAGCTCTCCTACGATTCAAAGGATATGCGGGCGGCAACGTGCAGAGCCTGCGGAAACATCCAGTCCGTAGGGTCCCATGCAGATCTTGATGAAGTCGAGTGCTGCGAATGCGGCGAGTGCGGCTTCGACTACACGACGAGGAGGAATAATCATGGCGCTTAATCTCAATTATCAGCCGGTACCGCTGGTCGATACCACCCAGCTCACAAATGATGAGTGGCTTGACTGGCGGCGTAAAGGCATTGGCGGCAGCGATGTTGCTGCCGCTTTGAATGTCTCTCCCTATCGCACGGCCAGAGACCTGTACTATGACAAGATCGGTGTCCTGCCCGTAATCGAGGATGAGGATAAAAGCATCATGTTCGAGATCGGGCATCTGCTGGAAGATGTGGTCGCGCAGATTTTTGCGAAGAAGACCGGCCTTACGGTTTTTGAAGATCACATGATGTACCAGCATCCGCTGTATCCGTTCCTCATCGCGGACGTTGACCGCTTCGTGCTGCTTCCTGACGGCCGCAAAGGGCTGCTCGAATGCAAAACGGCGCACTACGACATGCAGTTTAAGTGGGCAAACGGAGCGGTACCCCGTCATTACGAGCTGCAGGTGCGGCACTATCTTGCGGTCATGAACCTCGACGTTGCCTATATTGCCTGTCTCTTCAGCAATAATGAGAATGACTTTGTATGGGTAAAGATCGAGCGAGATCTGGACGAAGAGGAGAACACGATCCTTCAGCTGCAGGCATTCTGGGAGGGAAACGTCATGTCGCGTGTAGAACCCCCGCTTGTCGAGAAGCCGGATCTGGTGTTGGAGATGCTGCGCAGGCATTTTGGCCCGGCGGACAAATCTGCGCCGGAGATTCAGCTGCAGCCGAGCTATGTTCCGACACTTGAGCAGATCTTCACTCTGAAAGAGGAAAAGAAGAATCTGGATGCGCAGGTGCGAAAGCTGGATCAGCAGATCAAGGGCCTGTACGCGCCTATCGTTGAGCTGATGGGAGTGTCCTGTGCTGCTACCTGCGAGAACGGCAATGAGAAGTACCGTATCTCATTCAGTCCGCAGTACCGAGAGAGCATCAGTAAGGATCACCTGTCAGCGTTGAAGGCGCAGTACCCCGAAATCTACGATGACTTTGTTGAGACGAGCGAATCACGGATCTTCAAGATTGCGAAAAGCGCGGTCTCGTAAGGGGTGTGAATGATGAGATGTAGATTTGAACGGGCTGTTTTTCAGGCCGCATCCGGCTATTGTGTCTTTTCGTACAACACAGCGGATGAGACGGTTCCGACGGCTGCTCGTACGAATCGGTACTATTCCGATCGGAAGATCCACTTCACCGCTGTTGGCTTCAACCTGCCAGCGACGGATGCGATCGAAGTGGAACTGGACGGAACCTGGGAGAACTCAAAGCATGGACTTCAGTTGTCTGTGTCACAAGTGCAGCAGATCATCCCGACGAATCAGGCGGATATCGTGGCATACCTTAGCTGCGGCCTGATAAAAGGGATAGGCCCGGAAACTGCAAAGGCTATTGTAGCCAGATTTGGATCCGGAACGCTTGCCGTACTCGACACAACTCCTGAGAAATTGCTTGAAGTGAAGGGCATCGCGCAGACAAAGCTGCAGCGCATCGTAGATTCCTATCAGGCGACTAAGGCGCTGAGCGATCTGATGCTGTACCTTGCTCCCTATGGTGTGTCCACGAAGAAGGCCAGCCTGATCCGCGAGGAGTTCGGCGATGACAGCCTGAGAATTGTGAAGTCGGATCCGTTCCAGCTCTGCCGGATCAAAGGATTCGGTTTCATGACGGTTGACTCCATTGCACGCAAAACCAAAGTGAGCCTCCGGCATCCCCTTCGGTATTCCGGCGCAATCAACTATGTCCTTGACGAGGCACGTGTCTCCGGCCATCTGTTCCTGGAAGAGGATGAAATGGTCAGGCAGTGCCACGAGCTTTTGAATCGCGATTGTGAAACGGAAGTCGTATCGGAGAAGGATATTCGCGCCGCACTCACAAACGAGCGTGTCGAATCCCGCGTGTATGTGGAAGGCCACAGAGTATATCTGAGTTTTGAGCGGATGTGCGAGGTGAAGACGGCAAAGCGTGTCGTTTCGATGTTGCTTGATCCGGGGTTTCGCTGCATTCCGAGCCTTGCGAACAGGATCGCGGCAAGAGAGGCAAAGCAAGTCCAGAAGCTTTCGGATTCTCAGAAGAGAGCCGTTGAACTGTGCCTGTCGCATCCTCTGTCCATCATGACTGGCGGACCGGGTACCGGAAAAACCACCACTCTGCGTTTTATGCTGGATATCTATCGCTCGGCTTATCCCGGCTACGAAATCCTTCTGGCCGCTCCGACCGGAAGAGCCAGCAGACGCATGGAAGAGCAAACCGGATTGCCCGCGTCTACCATCCACTCCGCTCTGGGGTTAATCACCGATGAGGACTCGTCCCTGAATGATAACACTCTGCTTTCTGCAGACCTTGTCGTCGTGGATGAGTTCAGTATGGTTGACATGAGGCTGGCCTACGCTCTGTTTCAAAGGCTGAAGCCGGGATGCCAGATGATTATTGTCGGTGATGCCGATCAGCTGCCGTCAGTTGGTGCCGGAAATGTGCTGCGGGAAATGATCCGAAGCAACTTGGTGCCGACCGCGACATTGGATACGGTGTTCCGCCAGGCAAACAACAGCAGGATAGCGGTCAATGCCCACGCAATCAACCACAACGACACCCATCTTCTGTATGGCGAGGACTTTCAGATGTTTGAAGTCAACTCCTCGGAAGAAGCGGCACAGCTTGTGACCAAGTTCTATCTCGATGAGATCCGGGTACGAGGCGTTGAGGATGTTCAAATCCTCACGCCTTTCCGCAAGAAAGGTGCCGTGGGTGCAAATGCGCTGAACGCCGAGCTGAGAGAACTGGTGAATCCGGCGGATGTGTCCAAGCCTGAGGTGAAATCCGGCAGTCACGTTTACCGTGTCGGAGACCGAATTATTCAGACATGCAATCGGAACGACGTGTCCAACGGTGATGTCGGTATCATTACCGGCATACACACGGAAGACGACGAGCCTGTGATCAGCATTCGTATGCTGGACGGGCGAAAGTACGATTACACGCTGGAGACGATGGAAGACACGGACCTCTCTTACTGCCTGACGATCCACAAAAGCCAGGGTTCCGAGTATCCCACCGTGATTATCCCGCTTTTGAAGGAGCACTACATCATGCTCCGGCGCAATCTGCTGTATACGGCTATAACAAGGGCAAAGGCGAAGGTCATCCTGATTGGCCAGCGCCAGGCAGTTTACATGGCGATCCACAAAAACGATGTGGATCAAAGAAACACTGTGCTTGCCGACCGAATCGTGGCGTACTATGACCGCGAATCGCAGAGGCAGGCCTGCTGATTTTGAGGAATAGGGTGGTCAAAAGCCATCCTATTCCTACATTTATTATGAAAGGGTGCAATTACCGTGAGTGAATTGAACAGCAAAATGATACCGGCTATCAACGTGGTAGACGGATTCAATCCGGCGGATTTTGTCCGGGCAAGCAAAAACGAGGACGGAAGTGCGGATGTCTATCTTGACGCCAAGTACCGCGTCCTCTGGTTCCGCCTGCATCATCCGGACGGAAAGCTGGATCCCGAAATCGTCCATCTGGACGACAAATCGGCCTGTGTGTGCTGCCGTGTGTATGCGAACAAGGCCGATCCACCGGATCAGTACATTGGGAAAGCGTACTCCCACAGGTTCTTTACCCAGGACACGTTTGGCGATCGGTTCCTCGAAGTCGCGGAAACCATTGCGAAGGGCCGCGCGCTTGCCGATGCCGGCTATGGCACTCAGTTCTGCTTCAGCGGAGATACCGATACGCAGAGCTTTGCCGACGCCCCGATCAAGCTTCCGCCGGAGGACGATACCGAGCAGCCGCTTGCGGCAATCCATACGCAGGCACCGTCTTCTGCAACTCCCGAAGCTGCGAAGCCGGTATCGCAGGTTTCTGCGCCAGCGTCTGAAGTTGCCAAGCCCGCTGCCGCTGCCAGGCCTTCCACTCCGAAGACGCTTTCGGAACTCATTGAGTCCATGAGTGTTGAGGACGCGAAGGCAGTAAAAGTCGATGTCGGAAGATATGCCGGCAGGACGCTGGGCGAAATCGCCATGATCCAGCCCGGAGATCTTGCTTGGTACGTGAAGAACTATGCCGGCAGGAACCTTGCGTTGAAAGCCGGTGCCACAGTGTTGCTGAACGCAGTCGAGAAGATGGCCAGTTGATTCCCGTGCAAGAGAGGTAAATGTCTATGGGCAACACAACGAGTAACCTACCCTGTGATATTGAACAAGTCGTTGATTTGCTCGCCATAGAGGTGGTTCGGGCGACAAGCACGCAGTTGCATTGCAGATGCCCCTTCTGTGCTGACCGGAAAGCCCATATGAATGTCAAGCTCAGCGACAATGTCTTCAGATGCAATCGCTGCGGTAAAGGTGGGGGCGTCCTCCACCTTTACGCGGAATACTGCGACGTTAGCCTCAATACCGCATATGAGGAGCTCTGCAAAATATTCCGCGACGGTGACTCGAAAGCACTTCCTCGAAGACGACACCAGCAGATTGACACTGCGGATATGCCCATTGCATCAGCCGATGTCCGTGATAACACGTACTCGAACCTGATGTCTCTTCTGAGTCTGTGCCCTTCACATAGGGATTCGCTTATGGACAGAGGGCTCACGCAGGAACAGATCGAGTGGCTGGGGTACCGCACGACGCCCGTGATGGGAACCAGCAAAATCGTGGCAGAACTGATTGAACGTGGCTGCACGCTGGAAGGCGTACCTGGCTTCTACTGTGACCGTGAAAGCGGGAAATGGGTACTCGATATCAGAGGATCGGGCATCATGCTGCCCGATCGCAACGTGGATGGCCAGATAGAGGCTATACAGGTCAGAGTCGATAAAGTGTATCATCACAAATTCTATAACCTGACAAGTGCTGAGAAATACTATGGGACACAATCCCGATGCTGTGCACATTTTGTCGGTGTAAGAGAAAAAGCGGATGATGACACGATCTGCCTGACCGAAGGAGTCATGAAGGCCGATATAGCCTTCTTTCTCTCGCACGCCATGAACTATCCGCATGGATTCGTTGGTCTTACTGGCGTTTCGAACAAGTCACAGCTCGCAGCAGCGCTTACGACGCTCTACGACATGGGTAAACGGCGAGTTCTCGTAATGTATGACTCTGATTACAGGACAAACGACGCTGTCAGGCAGCTGCGGGACTATGCAATCGAAGCAGGTGCCGAACATGGATTTGAGATGATCCCCGTTTCCTGGGACCCGAAGTATAAGGGAATCGATGATCTTCTCCTCTCCAAGACAAGCCGATAATGACGAAGGAGTAGCGCACGAGCCAAGGCGCTGCTCCTTTGCCTTACTGACAGCAAGATGATGTAAAGAAATTAGGGAATAGCCGAGCGTTGATTTGCCCAGAATATGGGCAGACTATTTGACAGGCAACGCTCGACTTCTCCTTAACCGCTTCAAGTCAAACAAGGAGGATATGAACGACATGATTGAAATCTATATACGTGATCTGGTGCCGGACGTACAGCAGGAAGTGCTGGCAGCCATGGGGCTGAACTGCCCGGAAGAAGCAAATCTTGATATATTCCCGCTTTTCACGTTGGAGCCGGATGAATTTGAGAGGAACGAAAAATAATCGCGATATGAGGGTGGTCATTTAGGCCCCTGTTTCTACATTTATTATGAGAAGCGATTCACACGCAACCGACGCAAGGAGGTGTCATATCAACATGTCAGATGCATCCACTGCCAAGCAGCTGAAACCATATTCTTTAGACGACATTCCCGATGATCCCCTTGAGATCACACCCGAGCAATGGGAGGAACTCAAGGCCGTGGATATCCGAACGATCGACAAAAGCCAGCTCGTTGACCTGAATACAGTGGAAATCGATCAGTCGAGGCCGGTTCCGGAAAGGATACTGAGCTATCTGAGGCAGGTCAAGAATCCATATGCCGTCCGGGTGGGTGATGTTGCCGTCAAGATCAAATACGCAGAAGACGGGCCGACGTTTGAGGAAGTCTTCAAGCAACTGTTGGAGCACCAGCAAATGCTCTGATCTGGTAATTCCTTCCTGGTCAGAACTGCTGCTGGACTTGCCTGAACTATCGTGCTATAATTGTTTCGGGCTAAAATTGCTTATTCACTCCTCTCGGTCCAAACCAACCGGGAGGAGTGAACTATGCAGAACATCGGAACCGAGATGAGAATCTATGATACGGCTATCTATGTCCGTATCTCTAAAGAGGACCTCATCGCCGCGCAGTCTGGGCGCGAGAGCAACAGCATAACCAACCAGAAACAGCTTATCCTCGACTTTCTGAGGGATAAGCCGGAATTTAATATTGTCTCCATCAAAATAGACGATGGATATACAGGGACAAACTATGATCGTCCGGCCTTCCAGGAAATGCTGGAAGAAATCAAGGCCGGGCGTATCAATTGTGTGGTCGTGAAAGACCTGTCCCGATTCGGCAGAGAGTATATCAATGCCGGAAAGTATATCCATCGTCTATTTCCTGTTTGGGGCGTGCGCCTGGTAGCCATCAACGATGGCATCGATACAATCACCTTTGACGAGAGTAGTGAGATGAGCATCACGCTCAAAAATCTCATGAACGACAACTATAGCCGGGATATTTCCGTAAAGACCAGGAGCCATTTGGAGGTTAAACGGCGTCATGGTGAGTATATCGGTGCTTATACACCCTATGGCTACCGGAAATGCGAGAGTGATCACAACAAAATCGAACCGGATCCGTATGCCGCAACTGTTGTACAGGATATCTTTGCGTGGAAGATTGAAGGATTCAGTAACGCTGCGATTGCTCAGAAGCTGAATGACAAGCAAATTCTGTCACCGCTTGAGTATAAGCACAGCATCGGTGTCTCTTTCTATTCGGGTTTCAAAACAAAAAGCCGAACCCTATGGTCTTCAGTTGCTGTCGCAAGAATTCTTGCCAATCCTGTGTATATGGGTACGCTGCGACAGGGCATCCGCCGTCGCCCAAACTATAAGCTGAAGCAGGTCGTAAGGGTGGATGAGAGCGAATGGGTCACAGTAGAAAACTCCCATGAAGCGATTGTTCCTGCCCATGTGTTTCATCTCGCCCAAAAAATCGCAGCGTTGGATACGCGCTGTACACCCGGAACTACAATCGTCGGCCCGCTTTCAGGACTTTTGGAGTGCGGTGAGTGCCACCAGCCTGTTGTAAAATCAGGGCGCAAGTCGGAACCGCGATACAGATGCTCGTCAACGAAGAGCGGCATCTCTTGCGGCTTGGGTACAATCCCCTGCGATAAGATATCCGAGGCAGTTCTCAGCACACTTCGAGAGCATATCAAGGTTGTTGTGGAACTGGAAAGGAGCCTGGAGGAGATTCAAAAGGCCCCATATCAGAAGGCCAATATTGCCAAGTGCGAAGAACGAAGAGAGCACTTCAACAAGGATCTGGCAAAATACCGCAGTTTGAAGGCCAGCCTGTATGAAGACATGAAAGACGGCGTTATTACCACGGAAGATTTCTGCGAGATCAGAGCCGAGTACGATGCCAGGATAGCAAATATTCTGATTGCACTGGAGCAGGTCGAGCGCGAACTGAGTGTCTTTCTTTCCGGGAAGGCATCGCCGAACAACTGGATGCAGGACTTTATCCGTTATAAGGATTTGACAACTTTAACCCGTGCTGTTGCTGTCGAGTGCATTGAAAAAGTATATGTATATAGAGATAGCTGCATTACGATCGAGTTTGCTCATTCTCAGGATTTTGCAAAACTGAAGTCTGCACTGATTGAATATCAGTCTGAGCAGATAAAGAAGGAGGCTTAAAAATGGCTAGAAAAAGTCGAAAAGCACCGGCACAGAACGTCGGAAATACACCAAACACTTCTACAGCGGAGTATTCTGCGGCGCTCTATGCCCGTATTTCTGTAGATACGGAGAGGAAAAGAGAAGCCGACACAATCGGCACGCAGATACAGCTTCTACAGGATTACGTTTCACAGCACCCGGATATTCATGTTTACGATACCTATGCCGACAACAATTTCTCAGGAACCAACTTCATTCGACCGGAGTTCTCCAGGATGATGACCGATATCCGTGCGGGAAAAGTGAACTGTGTCATTGTCAAGGACTTGTCCCGACTGGGACGCAACATGCTGGAAAGCGGAGATTTCATTGAACAGGTCTTTCCTCAGCTGGGCATTCGTTTCATCGCAGTAACTGATTGTTTTGATACACTGACCGATACGCCGGATATCTCAGTACAGATTCGTAACTACGCGAATGAACTCTATGCACGCGATATAGCAAAGAAGATCACTTCCGTCAAAAGGAATCAGCAGATGGCCGGACAATACACCGCCGGGATTGCCCCTTACGGGTATATGCTTGATCCGAACGTAAAAGGCCATCTGATTCCGAATCCCGATACTGCCCCAATCGTATTAGAGATTTACCGCCTGTTTGCAGACGGCAACACCATGCGTTTCGTGGCAAAAACGCTGAATGAGCAACGTGTCCCGTCTCCTGGGAATTATCGGTATCTGATGGGACAGCAAAAATCGGATAGGTTCAAGAAGTCCTTGTGGTATATGAGCACCGTAAAAAGTATACTTACCAACCCCATTTACATTGGATGGATCGTTGCCAACAAGCATCACTCTGGCTATCTGACCACCGGCAGCAAAAAGATTGTCAGTGTACCGGAAGAAGAATGGATCGTCCGAAAGAGCATGCATGAGCCAATCGTATCAACAGCTCTATATGAAAAGGTTCAAGGTATCTTTGAAGCGAGGAAGGAGGAGTATGCACTGGTTGCCACAACCGATTGCGCCGGCCAGCGTGCCAACATTTTTAAGGGTATCCTCAAATGCGGAGAATGCGGGCGCGGCATGTATATCCGAAGAAAAGGGAACAACGGCACCTATTACATTTGCTCCATTCACGAAGGCTACGGTACGGAATACTGCCCGAAAAAGGGCGTGAAGATGGATCATGTGGAGTCAGTGGCTCTTACCCTCATTCGGAATCAGATCCGGCTTTTTTCCGATGCCAAAGAACTGGTGCAAATGCTGAACAGATCCAAATCAGCATGTACACGTTTTTCAATTATTTCAAGCCAGTTGAAAGACACTCAAGCCAAAATCGACAAGCTTAGCAGTTTGAAAGCGTCGTTATACGAAGACCTAACTAAAGGAATCATTACCAGAGAGGATTATCAGGAGCTCAGCGCTGACTATAGTACGCAAATGGACGAGCTGCGCATTTTCATATCTGAACTGGAAAAAAGCAAAGCACAGTATGATGCTGAATTTGGGGACAATATGGTTTGGAGCAAATTAATCGAGGAGTACAAAAATGCTGATGCCATAGATGAAAAGATGGCAGCGGCTTTTCTGGAAACCATGACGCTGTACAATGATGGCCATGTCGAAGTCGTGTTCAAGTACAGAGACGAACTTGACCAGGTTATTTCTGCTGCAGCAGTCAGGTCGAAAGAGGCAGAAAAATATGTATAACCTCAGTGCCGGAAAGGATTGGTTGCTTTCATGAACTCAAAAAAGCTTGCTATGTATATCCGCCTTTCAAAAGAGGATTTGGATGTCACTTCACGCATGGACAAGATCGAAAGTAACAGCGTATCCAACCAGCGTAACCTTCTGATGGATTATTATCGGACTCATGCCGAGCTACACTCATATGAGCTCGTAGAGTTCGTTGACGACGGATTCTCCGGGACAAACTTTGAGCGGCCTCAGTTTGACGCTATGCTCAAGCAGATTCGCACTGGTCAGATCCAATGCGTTATGGTGAAAGATCTCTCCCGCTTTGGAAGGAACTATCTTGAAGTTGGCAATTACCTCGACATGATCCTGCCGCTGTATGGGACACGTTTTATCTCGGTTACTGATAATATCGATACTGACCGGTTTAAGGGACTCACCGGAGGAATGGATGTTGCCTTGCGGAACCTAATCAACGGCCTCTATAGTATTGACCTCTCGAAGAAGGTGCGAAGCTCATTGCGCATAAGAAACAAGCGCGGAGATTACTGGGGAGGATCGGCCTTCTACGGGTATAAGCTGGATCCCAATGACAAAAAGCATCTTCTAGTCGATGAATCCGTCCGCAGCATTATCGAGATGATCTATTCGGATTGCCTTGCAGGTATGACAACGAGGAAAATAGCAGCAAAGCTCAATGACATGGAGATACCATCACCATTAGCGTATAAGAGGCAGAACGGCGGACTCTACAATGGACGAGTGGCTGAAGAACAATCATACTGGATTCAGGCGACAGTTCGCCGTATCCTCACTGATGAGCGATATACCGGGAAAATGGTCTCATATACCAGGGAACGAGAACATGTGGGCAGCAACCGCACGATTCCCGTACCCAGGCAGGATTGGATTATCGTCCCCGGTACGCATGAGGCAATCATCTCCGATGAAGTCTTCACCAAGGCACAAAACATACTTGAAAGCCACAAGCGCGGCAGCAACAGTGGGACAAGTGGGTATAAAAAGGGAAGCATCTTTGTGTGTGGCTATTGTGGTAGGCGGCTCCAGAAAAACATTGGTACCGCAGCCAATTATCTTCGATGCCCAAAGTCTGATACGGTAAAGGGTACTCCCTGCGAAAATGTGCATCCTGTTTTGAGTAAGCTGGAAAGAGCAGTCCTTGAGCTCTTGCGTGCTAACTTCAACCAGAGGCTAAACGACGCAACGCCATCTCTCGACGATAGAGATGCAGCGTTATGCCATATCCGGGACAAAAGGAAGCAGGCGGCGACCGAATTAGCCAGAATTAAAGGGCGAAAAACAGAGCTGTATGAAAAATACCGATCCGGCAAAATATCCAGGGAGTCATATCAAATCATCCGAGATCAGGATGCAAGAGCAAAATCTGCCTGTGAGGATATGATCAACCAATGCGACGAGGAAGAACGCAAGACTCTCAGCGAAGGCACGTTAACAGCCTCATCTACGGGAAGCGCAGATAAGATACTCTCAGTCTTTGATCCTCTTGTTATAAGCGACCTTATCCGGAGAGTCACGGTTTTTGGGGACAATCGCATCGAGGTCGAGTTCAAATTTAGAGAAGGATAACGGATTGTTACTGTTCGGGGTGGGATTATGCTCAGCGGCGGGGATGGATAATCTCCGCCGCTGTTCCTTATAGTGCTTTCCCTTGCTTATAGTTTCTGCAGAAAACACAACATGGGATCATTTCATTATTGACATACGTCAGAATCAGGAGTATTATACTTATCGACATATGTCAGAAATGAGCAGCTATGCCAAGACCAGTAAGATGCCGCAGAATTGAACAGATGCCGGTTTTTCGCAGTTTTTCTCCGGATGAAGCAGAAGCGACGGAGATAGTTCGCATGACGGTGGACGAATATGAGGCTTTTCGGCTTCTGGATGACGAGGGACTGACGCAGGAGACCTGTGCTGCACGTATGAATGTCGCCCGGACAACGGTTACAGCAATATACGATAGCGCTCGGAAGAAGATTGCGGACGCGCTTGTACACGGAAAGAGACTTCTGATTGCGGGAGGCTGCTGTGAGTACGAACCTGTCGAACTAAATCAAACCATCATGGAGAAAGGAAACAACACAATGAGAATCGCAGTTACCTATGAAAACGGAGAGATCTTCCAGCACTTCGGACACACCGCGCAGTTTAAGCTGTATGACGTGGAAAACAGTAAAGTTATGGGAGAACAGATCGTTGACACGAATGGAAGCGGTCATGGCGCGCTGGCTGGATTCCTTCAGGCTGCCAAGGTCGATGCACTGATCTGCGGCGGTATTGGCGGCGGCGCTCAGATGGCGCTGGCAGATGCCGGGATCAAGCTGTATGCCGGCGTTCAGGGTTCGGCGGATGAAGCTGCGAAGGCGCTTGCAGCCGGAACTCTGGATTATGACCCGGACGCCCGCTGCGATCACCATGAGCATCATGAGGGCGATTGCGGCCATGAGCATTGTGCCGATCATCACTGCGCGGGAAACTGAGAGAGCAAAAAGACAAAGGGTAGGATGTAAAAAGGAAATCAGTCATGAAGGTATATTCGCTCATGGAGAATACGCCCTCTGCCCCTGAATACGCATCGGAGCACGGCCTGAGTCTCTATGTGGAAACACAAAAGCATAAGCTGCTATTCGACACAGGCCAGTCAGACGCTTTTGCCGGTAACGCGGAAAAGCTCGACGTCGATCTCAGCGCGGTAGATATCGTTGTTCTTTCTCATGGACACTATGACCACGGCGGAGGGCTAAAGCGTTTCCTTGAATCGAACGATCACGCGCCGGTTTATCTGAGCCGGTATGCATTCGGGGAGTACTACCATGGTCAGGAACGCTATATCGGACTTGACCAAGCCCTGAAAACATGCGGACGGCTGATCGAAACGCCGGACGAGCTGGTCATCGATGATGAACTGACCCTTTTCTCCTGTAACGTAATGAAGCCAGTTGTCCCGATCGACAGCGCCGGACTGACGGTGAAGATCGGAGACGATTTCCTGCCTGATACCTTTCGGCATGAACAGTATCTGATGATTCGGAATGAAGACCGCAGGATTCTGCTGAGCGGTTGTTCCCACAAGGGCATTCTGAACATCATGTCCTGGCTCAGACCGGACGTGCTGATCGGTGGGTTCCATTATAAGGATCAGGATGTGTCCGTCGGAAAAAACGCTGTCCTTGACAAAGCGGCTGAAATACTGAAGAGCTACGATACAGAGTATTATACTTGCCACTGTACCGGTATAGAGCAGTATCGCTGCCTGAAAGCAGCCATGGGAGAACAACTGCACTATTTGGCGTCAGGACAAATGATAGAAATATAAGAAGGAGTACTTTACTATGTCAAAAACAAAGGCAAATAATAACGGAGCTCTGCAGCCGATGCCCAAGGTGATCGTTTCCTGCCGAGGGAACAACGGAGAAGAGGATGCGCTGGTCGTTGCCTACTGCGGCAACTGCAGCTTTGATCCGCCGATGGTCATGGTCGGCATCGTACCGAGCCGCTACTCGTATCACCTGATCAAAGAGTCCGGCTGTTTTGTCGTCAACATTCCGGAGAAGAGCTATCGCGAGACCTATGATTTTCTTGGCAGCGTCAGCAAGCGTGACTGTGACAAGCTGAAGGAAAAGCAGGTGAAGCTGGCAGATGGAAAAGTCGTGAACGCGCCGATCCTGACGGATTGCCCGGTCAATATTGAGTGCACGGTGGTCGATTCCATCATGACCGGTTCCCATGAAATGTTTGTGGGAAAAGTGGAATATGTCCATGCGGACGAGCGTCTTGTGGACGCAAACGGAGCGATTGATTTCTCCAAGATCGATATGATATGAGAACGAGAATGGTGCTCCCCGATTTGTTCCTGACCTTTGCCGAGATCGGCCTTTTCACCTTCGGCGGCGGATACGCCATGATCTCTTTGATCGAGAACGCCTGTGTGGAGAAGAAACAGTGGATCACGCACGACGAGATGATGAATATCACCGTCATCGCCGAATCGACGCCCGGCCCCATCGCCATCAACTGCGCTACCTATGTGGGGTATAAACAGAAGGGCTTCGCGGGTGCTGTGGCGGCGACGGTTGGCATGATTCTGCCCTCATTCTGCATCATCTTTGCGATATCCATGTTTCTGGATCATTTTTTGGAAATCGGTTGGATCGCCCATGCGTTTCAGGGAATCAAGATCGCGGTCGGTATTCTGATTCTGGATGCGGCG
>JAEEGL013137630.1_pt1 | contig 130257 bp, 100 predicted proteins | sample 9134231 | NCBI WGS metagenome assembly JAEEGL01 (sample SAMN16246548, study PRJNA631951) | gut metagenome | biome: gut microbiome; feature: rumen; material: fiber-attached | host: Bos | place: Iran: Karaj | collected 2018-10 | reverse complement strand
GCCTTATCTGTATAAAGACAAACGGCTCAACGAGGTAACGGTGAAAGTCGACAATTCCGACCAGCCTAACTGTAGGTGGTATTCCGGCTCCGGTATCTACCGTCATGTATGGTTGGAGACCATGCCCGCATTGCACATTGCCGAGAATGGCGTTTTCGTCACCACGCCAGAAGTGTCGGAACAACAGGCCAGGGTACAGGTAGAGGTGACCATTGCCAATGAGTCGCAGGTCGACCGCAACGCTACCGTTGTGGTGGGCGCTGCTCAGATGATGGTGGCAGTGGTTGCTGGCCAGACCAAGACCGTAAGCACAACACTGACAGTCAATAATCCGCGTTTGTGGTCGCCAGAAAATCCCGCCCTTAGCGAAATCAACGTGCAGTTGAAGGAGAATGGCAAAACCATTGACAACGCCACAACAACATACGGCATCCGTTCGTTCTCATTTGATGCAGAGCGCGGCTTCATTCTTAATGGCAAGCCGGTGCTCATCAATGGTGCCTGCGTACATCATGATGACGGCGTGTTGGGCTCCCGGGCTTTCGACGATGCAGAAATCCGCAAGGTACGCCAGATGAAGCAGGCAGGTTTCAACCTCATCCGCACCTCTCACAATCCCTCTACCCGTGCCTTCCTCGATGCCTGCGATTCCATCGGCATGCTCGTTATCGACGAAGCCTTCGACGGCTGGCGCACACAGAAGAATCCTTACGACTATTCTACTGTCATCGACTCTTGCTTCCACAGTGATATCCATGCCATGGTGCTGCGCGACCGCAACCATCCGAGCATCATCTCATGGAGCATCGGCAACGAGGTCATCGAGCGCAAGGACATCCGCGTGGTCTATACCGCCCGGCAGATGAAGGCCGCCATCCTCGAGAAGGATGCCACACGTCCCGTCACCGAGGCTCTCTGCGCCTGGGACCGCGACTGGGAAATCTACGACCCGCACGCCGAGGTGCTCGATGTGGTGGGCTACAACTACATGATTTTCAAGCACGCCAGCGACCACCAGCGCGACCCCAAGCGCATCATCTGGCAGACGGAGAGTTATCCGCGCGATGCGTTCAGGAACTGGGCCGTGGTAAATGACTTCCCCTATGTCGTGGGCGACATGGTATGGACCGGACTCGACTATCTGGGTGAGAGTGGCATTGGCCGCACCTATTATAAAGGTGAGCGCGAGGGAGAGTCGTGGATTGAGGGCGGACAACCAGAATGGCATGGTGCTCCCTGTGGCGATGTCGACATCACCGGTTGGCGCAAGCCCATCAGCCACTATCGCGAGATGCTATGGGATAAAGACGCCCCGCTCTACATGGCTGTAAAGGAACCCAATGGATACCACGGAGAAATTCACACCACGATGTGGAGCGTATGGCCCACATGGGAATCATGGACATGGCCAGGTTGGGAGGGCAAGCCTGTTGATGTTGAGGTATACACCCATCAGCCCGAGGTAAAACTTTATCTCGACAACCAACTCATCGACACGAAACAGGTAAGCCGAAATACCGAGTTCAAGGCTGTATTCTCCGTCCCCTATAAGGCCGGCACCCTCCGCGCTGAAGCAGGCGGCAAGAGCGTGACACTAAAAACTGCCGGCGAACCTGCCCGTTTGTGCCTTACCCCCGACCGCACCGTGATGACTGCCGACGGTCAGTCGCTCATCTACGTCGTTGCCGAGGTGGTAGACAAGGACGGCATCCCCGTTCCCGAAGCCGCCATTCCCTGCGAAGCCACGATAAAGGGAGCAGGCACTTTGTTAGCCTTCGCCTCAGCCGACCTGAAAGACACAGAGCCTTACACCTCACCACGCGCCAAGACGTGGAAGGGCCGCGCCATGCTCGTCATCCGCAGCACACAGAAGAAAGGCTCTGTGAGCGTGAGTATTAAGAGTTCACTGCCTACTGCCACCCTATCACTGAAGGCTAAATAAGGCAAGTTTTCTTTTGATATTCGCAGTCTATTTGTTACCTTTGCCATCATGAAACGATGGAGAACATTGGCGATATTTCTCTTTGGGGTTACTACACTAAATGCCCAAACCGACAATGTCGCACGTGAAGATACGCTCGAGGGAGTGACCGTGATGTCGCGGACGGCTCAGCGCAGGCTGAACGAAGTGCAGGTGGGTGTGGAGCGCATCGACCTAGGCACAATGAGCAAGACGCCCTCTCTTTTGGGCGAGCGCGACATCATCAGGTCGCTCCAACTGCTGCCAGGAGTGAAGAATGAGAGCGAGGCATCGAGTGGCTATCAGGTTCGTGGCGGCACGTCAGCCCAAAACCTCATCCTGCTTGATGGGGCTACTATCTACAACGCAGGCCATCTCATGGGGTTGCTTTCCACATTCAATGACAATGCGCTCAACAATGCTGCGCTCTACAAGGGTCTTGTGCCTGCCAACTTCGGGGGAGCCACATCTTCGGTTTTCGATGTCAGCACGCGAGTGGGCGACATGAACCAATACCATCTCAACGCTTCTGTCGGACTTCTCTCTGCCAACGTATCGGCAGAGGGTCCTATCCAACAGGACAAGTCGTCGTTTCTCTTCGCCGGGCGGAGGTCATATCTCGACCTTTTCCTCAAGGCATCGAAGAAGTATAAGGACAACACCCTCAATTTCTATGATGCCAATCTGCAACTGACTTTCCGCCTGTCGTCCCGTGACAGGCTGTCGCTGACTTTCTTCAGGGCAAGAGACAATATGGGTCTTGAAGACCTCATGGACATGAAATGGAGCAACACCACCGCCAATGCCAGTTGGCTTCACAATGCCAACAGCCATCTCTATGCACATACCCAACTCACCTACAGCGACTTCACCGATGATGTAGGCATCGACATGATGAATATCTACTACACGATGAAGGGATATATCCGACATCTCACCCTCCATCACGACCAGACGTGGATGCCCACCAAGAAACTCACGCTGAGGTACGGGTTGGAATCAACATACCTTCAACTGCAGTCGGCCGAGTGGGACATCAACTTACTTCATCAGCGAGAGAAGCGCGACGGATGGAGCAATGCGCTGTGGCTGAGCCAGGAATTGTCGGTGAACGACAGGTTCAACCTGTCGGCTGGAGTAAGACTTCGCCTTCATTCCGTACTTGGTGGTGCGCCATATTATGAGATTGACACAGAAGGAAAAATCACGCAAACTACCACTCCAGAGAAATGGCACACGGTGAAGACCTACTCCAACCTTGAACCCCGCGTGAGTGCCAATTTCAAACTATCATCCCACCACAGTATCAAGTTGGGCTATAGCCGCAGCACCCAGGACATCCATGCCATCAGGGCAGGTTCGATGTCGATGCCTTTCGACCGCTATGCCATGACCAGCAACCTGCTCAAGCCCGAAGTGGCCGACCAAGTAGCGATGGGTTGGACGGGCATCACCCGCCAGAGCGATTATGATTTCAGTGCCGAGGTTTACTACAAGTGGGTGAAAAACATCTACGACTACCGCGATGGCAAATCCTTCTATTCGGAGATTGAGATAGAACGACTGCTATTGGGTGGGAAGGGACGAGCCTACGGCCTGGAACTTTGCGCTCACAAGAATAGCGGCAAACTCACGGGATGGGCAAGTTACACGCTTTCGTGGTCAGAGAACAAGATAGAAGGTATCAACAACGGTGAGTGGTACACCGCCTCCAATGACCGGCGCCACGACATCAGCATCATCGGCATCTACAGGGCAAACGACCATTGGGAACTCTCGGCGATGTGGCATTACAACACCGGGCAGGCACTCACCGCTCCCAGTGCCAAATATGAGATTGACGGACGCACATTCTACTATTATGCCGAGCGCAATGGTTACCGCGCCCCTGCCAGCCATCGTCTCGACCTTGGTGCCTCCTATACCAAGAAGAGGCAACGGACCACTCATATATGGACATTTGGCATCTACAATGTCTACAACCGCTACAATCCGTTCGTCATCACATTCAAGAACGACGACGACAAACCATCTGGCACTACAGCCAAACTCACTGCCATGTTCGGCATCGTGCCTTCCGTTTCATTCACCGTGAAGTTCTGACCATGAGAAAGTTGCTTATCATATTCGCATTATTACTCCTCCTCGTTTCATGTGAGAAGGAGATTGACATCAATTACCATGAGATTGACACCATGGTAGTGATAGAGGGACGGGTGACCAACGAGGGCACTGAGGTGTCGGTGCGGCGTTCCCGCTCTGTCACCGATTCTGTGAGAAGTCTTTCTCTACCGGGTGCCAGCATCACCGTCTTTGATAATGAGACAGCGCATCTTCTTGCTTATGACCCATCGGATGGGTGCTATCGGTCGGACATGAAAGGCATTCCCGGCCACAACTATCGCATGGCGGTAGATTTTGAGGGCAAACATTACGAGGCAGTTTCCACCATGCCCGCGCCACCATCCATCATCTCCACCGATTTCTACTGGTTGAAGATGATCGACGAACGGCTGTTGGTGGATGTATTGTGGGCTTCCGACCCTGACCCGGAGCAGCGCAACTATTTTCACTATCGGATTGACCGCCACTCATCCAACCCGCATATCACTCCAAAGATGCAAAGCAGGGCATACCGTTGGAATGTCTTCGATGACCGTGGAAATCCTCCAGGACGAGTGTTTCGTGACATCCACTGTATGATGGAGAGAACGGCTATCGAGGACAAAGAAGACGATTGGGAAAAGATACTTTATGATGGCGACACCATCACCCTTCAACTCATGTCCATCGATTTGCCTGCCTATGACTATTTCAGGACCCTGATTTCCGGTCAGAGTGCAGGTGCCAACCCCGTGAGCAACATCTCCGGCGGATGTCTGGGCTATTTCATGGCGGGTGGCATCACCCACGCCGACACCGTGGTCTTGCACCTCAATGAGGTGACAGACTATGTGGTGCCATGATATAGGTGTAATAGCGGATAAAAATCCATATCCTTGTGACGTTTTTCCATATTGAAAATACAAAAACATCCTATCTTTGCACCAAGATAATTATATAGACTTATGCAAGAATCCAACAAAGGCTTTATCTATTTTATCTGCCTGGTATCTGCGATGGGTGGATTGCTCTTCGGTTACGACTGGGTGGTGATTGGCGGTGCCAAACCGTTTTATGAGTTGTATTTCAGCATCAGCGAGTCTCCTTTGATGCAAGGAGTTGCCATGACTACAGCCCTGGTGGGGTGCTTGGTTGGAGCAATGATGGCAGGTGCAGCAGCCGACAAATATGGCAGGAAACCATTGCTGATGGTGTCGGCAGTGCTTTTCACCGTATCTGCCATTGCCACAGGTTTGTTCAATGACTTCGTATTGTTCAATTTTGCCCGTTTCGTGGGTGGGGTGGGCATCGGTGTCGCCTCTGCCCTATCACCGATGTACATCGCCGAAGTGAGTCCGGCCAACATCCGCGGACGTATGGTGAGCCTCAACCAGATGACCATCGTATTGGGCATCCTTAGCGCCCAGATTGTAAACATGCTGTTGGCAAGAGACACCATGGTGGCAGAAAATCAGGCATGGAACATCGCGTGGGGATGGAGATGGATGTTCTGGGCAGAGACCTTGCCTGCCGCACTGTTCCTGGTAATGAGTTTCTTCATACCCGAGAGTCCCGTATATCTGAAGTTGAAAGCAGCACCCCACCCCGACGGCAAGAAAACAGAGGCTGGCCTGCGCGAACTATTCGCGCACCGATATTCCAAGGTTCTGTTGCTCGGATTGGTGATAGCCGTGTTTCAGCAGTGGTGCGGCACGAATGTCATCTTCAACTATGCCCAGGAGATTTTCGTGGGTGCTGGTTTCAATGTCGACGGCATGTTCATCAATATCGTAATTACAGGCATTGCCAATGTGCTGTTCACCATTGTGGCACTCTATACGATAGAGAAATGGGGGCGCCGCACACTGATATTGATAGGAGCCGGCGGTCTGGGACTGATTTACCTCACCCTCGGCACTTGCTATTTCATGGGCATGACGGGTATGCTGATGGTGGGGCTCGTAGTGGCAGCCATCTCGGTATATGCCATGACCCTTGGTCCTGTGACATGGACGTTGCTCGCAGAAATCTTCCCCCACCGGGTGCGTGGCATCGCCATGGCTACATGCACCTTTGCCCTATGGGTGGGTTGCTGCACGCTGACCTTCTCTTTCCCGTCGATGAATGCCGCCCTTGGCAGCAGCGGCACATTCTGGATTTACAGTGGCATATGCATTTGTGCCTTTATCTTCCTCTACCGCAACTGTCCTGAGACCAAAGGAAAGAGCCTGGAGGAACTGGAAAAGGAATTGGTGAAATAAGTGAGAGAAATAGGGCTTGATAACGCGGTTTCCGTATTCCTACAAAATAGACGAACAATTTTCAATCTTCAATATAAGATATCATGGTAAAAGCATGGAGAGAACTGGTGACCATCCCCACCTATGAAGTGGGAAAGCCAGAGAAGAACCCGATGTTTCTTGAAAAACGTGTCTATCAAGGCAGCAGCGGTGTGGTATATCCCTATCCTGTGATTGAGTCGATAAGCAACGAGAAAGTAGACAAAGAATATCATGCCATCTGGTTGGAGAACGAGTATATTAAAGTGATGATTCTGCCTGAGTTAGGAGGCCGTGTGCAGATGGCTTACGACAAAATCAAGCAACGCCACTTTGTGTATTACAACCATGTTGTCAAGCCTGCACTTGTGGGACTAGCAGGTCCATGGATTTCGGGCGGCATAGAGTTCAACTGGCCTCAGCACCACCGTCCTTCCACCTATATGCCCGTCGACTCGAAGATTGTGGAAAATGACGATGGTTCCGTGACCGTCTGGGTGAACGAGATGGAGCGGATGTTTCATCAGAAAGGTGCTGCCGGTTTCACCCTTCGTCCCGGTTGTGCATATCTCGAGATTCAGGGCCGTGTATCCAACCGCACGCCCCTGCCCCAGACCTTCCTCTGGTGGGCCAACCCTGCCGTAGAGGTGAACGATGATTACCAAAGTGTCTTTCCACCCGATGTGAACGCAGTGTTCGACCATGGCAAGCGCGCCGTATCGTCGTTTCCCATCGCCACAGGCACATATTACAAGATGGACTACTCTTCAGGCGTCGACATCTCCAATTACAAGAATATCTTTGTGCCGACGAGTTATATGGCTGTTAACTCGAAATACGACTTCGAAGGTGGTTATGAGAACGACACCAAGGGAGGTATGCTCCATGTTGCCAGCCACCATTTCTCGCCCGGAAAGAAACAATGGACATGGGGCAACGGTGACTTCGGCCGCGCATGGGACCGCAACCTCACCGACGAAGTGGTTGAAACAGAGAACGACTCCACCTCTGCCAACGAAGCCGGTGATTTTCAATTCTCCAATCTCCAATCTCAAATAAGAACCGGCTTTCGCCCCTATATCGAACTGATGGCCGGTGTCTATACGGAGAACCAGCCCGACTTCTCATGGCTCATGCCCTATGAGGAGAAACAATTCGTGCAGTATTTCATGCCCTACCGAGAACTCGGCATCGTGAAACAAGCCTCCAAGGACTATGTGCTGAATATTGAGCAGACAGAGAATGGTGTGCGTTTCAAGGTGCTCTCCACATCGAGGAAAACCGTCACAGTAAGCCTGACCAACAAGAATAGAGAGAAATATTATGAAAAAACGCATACCCTCTCGCCAGAGGCCATCCTTGACGAGACGGTCGATGTGGGCGAATGCTCCCTCAACGACCTCGTCTTGCGTGTGGGCAATCTTTGCTGGATGGCCGAAGACGACGAGATACGCAGCATACCCGATGCCGCCGAGGCAGCCTTGTCGCCCACCGACACCAAGACCAACGACCAACTCTATCTCACCGGTCTGCATCTGGAGCAGTACCGTCATGCCACATGGTCGGCCCTCGACTACTATGAGGAGGCTCTGCGTCGCGACCCCAACGACGTGCGCTGCCTCAATCAGACTGGCCTATGGTATTTGCGTCGCGGACGTTTCAAGAAAGCCGAGACCTATCTGCGCCGTGCCGTGAAAATCTGGCAGAAACGCAACCCCAATCCCTATGACGGGGAATCCATCTTCTACCTCGCCCTCTCGCTGAAATACCAATTCTGCCTAGAGGAAGCCTACGAACTCTTCTGGAAGTCGTCATGGAACAAAGCCTGGGCCGATGCCGCGTATTACGAAGCCGCATGCATCAGCACATGGATGGGGCGTTACGATGACGCCCTGGATGAACTCGACCGCTGCCTCATCTTCAACAGTTGCAACCACAAGGCCCGTGCGCTGAAGGCCGCCGTGTTGCGAAAGCAACAAGAGGGCAAGCAGAAGGGAAGCCTCCAGATGGGCAGTTCGCTAGAACTTAACCAGCGTCTCCACCTCATCAAAGAGTCCTTGAAACTCGACCAGTTCAACTATGGCATCCGCTACGAACGATATCTGTTGACTAAAGACAAAGAGGTGCTCAATGAGATGGTGGAAATCATGCACGGCAATGTATACAATTACCATGAACTGGCCCTCGACTATGCACAGGCTGGCCTATGGCAAGAAGCAGAGGCAGTGCTCACCATCCCTGGCATAGCCAAAGCCCTGATAAAAGCCTCTCCACTTACATCTTATTATTTAGGCTATTTCAAGAGAGTTCAGGAATGTTTCGAAGAGGAGAAAACATGCTATGAACAAGCCGAGCAGACCGACAGTTATTGCTGTTTTCCCAATCGGCTGGAAGACGTGATAGTGCTCAACATGGCTAAATTGGCTAACCCGACGGGTGCCAAAGCCCCCTACTACCTTGGCTGCCTCTACTATGCCGCACGCCAATACGACCTTGCCATCGAGAACTGGGAACTCTCTGTCCGACTCGACCCGTCGTTCCCCACCGTGTGGCGCAACCTTGCCTTGGCACGTTTCAATCAGCAGCGCAGCGAGAGCAATGGTGAATACACCAATTGCCAAGTTGCGATGGAGACAGACGGAGTCGACAAACAAGACCGCAGGCAAGAAACCCTCGAATATATGGAGCGTGCCTTCCAACTCGACAAGAACGATGAACGCGTGCTCATGGAACTCGACCAACTCTGCAAGCGTCTGCACCATCCACATCAGCAACGTCTCGCCTTCCTACAGAAATACCCACAACTGATACAGCGACGCGACGACCTTGTGTTGGAAGAGATCACCCTGCTCAACCAGACTGGCAGATACGAGGAAGCCATGCAGAAACTCGATGCACACATCTTCCATCCCTGGGAAGGCGGCGAAGGCAAGGTGCCGGCACAATATCAGATTTGCCGGGTGGAACTAGCGAAGCAAGCCATCGCTGCAAAAGAATACGACAAGGCCATCCGTCTGCTCAACGAGTGTCTCGAATATCCCCATCATCTTGGTGAAGGCAAACTTCATGGGGCACAGGAGAACGATTTCCACTATCTGTTAGGCATCGCATACGAAGCCACGGGGAAAACCGACAAGGCCATGGAGTGCTGGGAGGAAGCCACGAAAGGCCCCCAGGAGCCAGCCGCAGCCATGTATTACAACGATGCCAAGCCCGACAAGATTTTCTATCAAGGCATGGCGCTCCTCAAACTGTGCCGCGAAGGAGAGGCACGTGGAAGATTCTACAAACTCATCAACTTCGGCAAACAACACCTTTTTGAAAAACAAGTGATGGACTATTTCGCCGTTTCGCTTCCCGATATGCTCATCTGGGATGATTCCTTAGACACGAAAAACATCATCCACTGCAAGTATATGCTCGCTCTCGGTTACTATGGCATGGGCGACAAGACGCATGCCCTGCGATACCTCACCGAAGTGGAAGCACTCGACAACAACCACCAAGGCATACAGCAATTACGCTCGTTCATCGACTTGGCCCTATAAGTCAACAAACTGTCGTGTACCGAGCGTATGACATCATGCCAGTGTTTTCTGTTTGGTCAAGAAAACACTGGCATTGGCATATTATATGGAAAAAAGGACCGATAGCAGAAGATTCTGCCCAAACATCAGAAACTATTGCCCAAAAATCACTATCTTTGCAATCTCTACGCATTGAACAAACCAAAACAAAAACAGTCATACTATGAAGAGAATACTTTTGGGCCTTTTCGCCCTGCTCACCATCACACTCTCCTGCCATGCACAAAACCGTCATTCTTTCGGTGTGGGTGAAAACACCTTCCTGCTCGACGGCCAACCCTTCGTGGTGAAAGCAGCCGAACTGCACTATCCACGCATCCCCCAGCCCTATTGGGAACACCGCATCAAGATGTGCCGGGCATTGGGAATGAACACGGTGTGCCTCTATGTGTTTTGGAATATCCATGAACAACGTGAAGGGGAATTTGACTTTTCCGGACAAAACGACGTGGCTGCCTTCTGCCGTCTCTGCCAGAAAAACGGCATGTACGTCATTGTGCGTCCCGGACCATACGTCTGTGCCGAATGGGAAATGGGCGGACTGCCTTGGTGGCTGTTGAAGAAAAAAGACATCCGCCTGCGTGAGCAAGACCCCTATTTCATCGAACGGGTGAAACTTTTCGAAAAGAAAGTAGGTGAACAACTTGCTGGATTATCCATCCAAAATGGCGGACCCATCATCATGGTGCAGGTAGAGAACGAATACGGTTCGTATGGTGAAGACAAGCCCTACGTGAGCGAAATACGCGACTGTCTGCGCAGCATCTACGGCAATGAGATGCTCCTGTTTCAGTGCGACTGGGCATCCAACTTCACCAAGAACGGTCTTGATGACCTCACATGGACGATGAACTTCGGCACGGGAGCCGACATCGACAGCCAGTTCAAACGGTTGGGTGAACTGCGCCCCACAGCGCCAAAGATGTGTTCAGAATTCTGGAGCGGCTGGTTCGACAAATGGGGAGCCCAACATGAGACCCGTCCTGCCGAAGACATGGTGGCAGGCATCGATGAGATGCTTTCAAAAGGCATCTCCTTCTCGCTATACATGACCCATGGTGGCACTTCGTTCGGTCATTGGGCTGGCGCCAACAGTCCTGGATTCGCTCCCGATGTCACTTCTTACGACTACGATGCACCTATCAACGAATGGGGACTTGCCACGCCCAAGTTCTGGGAACTGCGTGAGACGATGCAGAAATACAATAAGGGAAAACTCCCTGCTGTGCCCAAGGCTCCTATGCCTATAGTGACCGTGCCCAAATTTGAATTAAAGGAATATGCGCTTCTTAATCATGGCATCGACAAGCACCAGACAGGCAGTCTGATGACGTTTGAAGATATGGATATGGGATGGGGGTCGATGATATACGTCACTGTCATGCCCGAGATTCCTGTCCAAAGCGTTCTCTCAGGAGAGTTTCACGATTATGCCCAGGTTTTCATCGACGGCAAGTTCATCGGAAAGATTGACCGTGTGAAGAACGAGCAAAGCCTCACGCTCCCCCCTGTCAGGAAAGGAGCATTGCTCACCATTATGGTAGAAGGGATGGGGAGAATCAACTTCGGCCGCGCTATCAAGGACTACAAGGGTATTGTAGGCGATGTGACTTTCTCTGCTGAAGTGAATGGAATAGAAATGACATGGAAGCCCAAGGTTTGGAGCAACATCACCATTCCCGATGACTACCAAACAGCAGCAAAGGCTTTTGACAATCAGCAGAGAAGTCTCACCGATTCGCAGAGAAGTCTTGAAGAAATCTCAAGACAGAACGCAGACAATGCTGACATGGAGACCTGGTTGGTAAAGGCTAATGAATACATCCAGTCGTTTGGTGAAAATATGGCAGGCAAGCCGGGCTATTACCGAGGGTATTTTACGTTGAACAAGGTAGGCGACACATTCCTCAACTTTGAGACATGGGGCAAAGGGCAAGTGTGGGTCAATGGCCATGCCATGGGACGCTTCTGGCGCATCGGGCCTCAGCAGACACTCTATGTTCCAGGCTGTTGGCTCAAGAAAGGCCGCAACGAGGTCATCGTGCTCGATATTGCAGGTCCGAAGGAAACTGTAGTTTGGGGACAGGACAAACCCGAACTCAACAAGTTGCAGTTGGAGAAGACCAACAAGCACAACAATCCTGGCGACCGTCCCGACCTCAACTCCCTTACACCCACCGCCGAGGGACAGTTTGAATTAGGCAACGGCTGGCAGAAAGTAAGTTTCGGTTCGCCTGCCAGTGGCCGTTATCTTGTCGTGGAATGTTTGTCTACCCACAAACCCAGCGACGTGACAAGTATCGCCGAACTATATGCCATCGGCAGCGATGGCCATAGGATGAGCCGTGAGCCTTGGACGGTGAAATATGCCGACAGCGAGGATGTAGAGAAAGGCAATCATACGGCCGACAAGGTGTTCGACCTGCAAGAGAGCACCTATTGGAGCACCGAAAAGAATTCCAACTGTCCGCACGTGCTGGTTATCGACCTTGGAGCAGAACAGACCGTTACGGGTATAGAGTACCTTCCCCGTGCCGAGCAAGGCACTCCAGGCAGTGTGAAAGGCTATCGGGTGTATCTCATCCGATAAGTCTTCCACCTATTTGCTTCTGCCGACTTCAATTGCTTCGAATATGATTCTGATGTCCACATTCAGTAATGCCAAGGAGTATAAGCATGAATAGCAACCAAGACCCGATGGGAAGAGCCATTGCCGACTATTGGAAAAACAAGACGGCTGACAGGCTCAGGGTGTTCTCCCCGATGTTCGAGGAGGACGAGATTCCCTTACAGACTCTTTTCCGCAAATACGACGAGATGCCGGAAATAGAGCGAAAGGCTATCGACATGGCTGCAGGCAGGGTGCTCGACGTAGGAGCAGGAGCCGGTTGCCATTCGCTGGTATTGCAAGAGCGTGGCATCAACGTGACAGCCATCGACATCTCTCCCCTATCTGTGGAAACCATGCTCCAGCGAGGTATCACCAACGTGCTTCAACACGACTTCTTCACGTTTCAGGGCACATACGACACCATCCTCATGCTGATGAACGGCATCGGCATTATAGGAACACTGTCACGTATGCCGGAATTCTTCCAACACCTCAACCATATTCTGGCACCTGAGGGCCAACTGCTATGCGACTCCTCCGACATCAAATACTTGTTCGAGGATGAGGATGGCTGCTTCGACTATCCCGGTAACGGCTATTATGGCGAACAGGTTTTCCACATGCAGTACAAGGACATCATCGGCAAACCATTCCCATGGCTCTATATTGACGAAAACACCTTGCAGAAGGAAGCCCTAAAGAATGGCTTTAGGGCAGAAATCGTTGCTGAAGGTGAGCACTACGATTATCTGGCAAAAATCACCCGAATCTGATACGGGTACTTCTACTGCACAGCCTCAGAGTTTCTTCCACAGCCACAACACCGTTATCGCACCAACGACACAGAACACGAAATTGGTGAGATAACCCTTTCCAAGCAGTTCAATATCCAGCAAGTGGCTGATGAAAGTTCCGACATAACTGCCGATGATACCGATAAAAAGGTTCATGCAACATCCTTTGCCCTCACCGCTCATAAGACGGTTGGCTATGTAGCCAATTAATATGCCCGTGAGTATCGGCCATGCCGTAAAATCTGCAATGTGATCAAACATAACTTACTGTGGTTTTGGTTGCGAAAATGGGATAACCGTAAAGATTTCAACTGCAAAGTAACAACCTTTTCTGTATTTATGTTAGGAAAATGCGACAATAATCGAGATTGTAATGTTTTTTTAACAATTCAGCGGCAAGCGGATGGAACGAAAGTGGGCATTGACGCCTCATCCAATCAAGGTACATTTGGGGTTTTCGAATAAAATCAGTAAATTTGCATCCGAATAAAAATGTGAACACTTGCAATAACCTTATTGAAAACAACCCCTAAGGATTAATATGGAAAAGAGGTTTTGTATGAGAGGTAGAGTCGTGACGGCACTGCTTGCATTAGTCATAAATGCCAACTTATGGGCTCAAGACAACGTAGAGCAAATCGTGCAGCAGTTCGACAGGCATGCGGATGTTGCTGTTGCCAACCAGTTCTTCAATGAACTGGCGAAAGCAGAATTTACCGATGAAACGATTTCTTTTGGCGCAGATACCCCTGCCGACTCCCTGAAGCAGCAGGTTTGGTACTGGGCTGCAGAATGGCTCTATGACCAGCAGCAATACGAACAGGCGGAGCAGTATGCACTGAAAGCACTGCAGAAATACCATCCATCCAATCCGGAGAAGGCCGACTGCCTGAACACACTGGGCTGCATCTATGTCAGATTGAGCGACTTCAAGAAGGCAGCCCATTATGCCCGGCAAAGTGTGGACATGGAGATGAAGGGAGGCGACCACGACCGCATATCGTCGAGTTTGAACACCTTGGCGGGTATCTATATGGCAGGCTATCAAGCCAAGGAGGCCGAACAGATTATCCTGCAGGCCTTGGACCATGCCAACAAAGTGGACAACCCTGGGCGCAAAGCCATCATCCTGGGTATGGCATCAGAGATTTACCATACCTTGGGCGACGATGCCAAAGCCTTGACCTATGCAGAACAGGCCATTGAGATAGAGAAACGATTGGGGCGACCAACCAAACTGACCATCCGCCTGTCTCAGAAAGGTTCCACGCTATTAGGACTTCACCGCTACAAGGAGGCAGAGGAAATCTTCCGGCAGATTATCCCCGAATTGAAAGAGATGGGCGATGCCCATTCCTATGCCATTGCCCTCAACCGGTTGGGCATGTCGTTGCTCTGCCAAGAGCGAAAGTCTGAAGCAATACCTTATTTTATGGAAGCAGCAGGACTTTTTTCCAAGATGGGTGACTTGTATAATGAGATTCATTCCCACCGCGGTTTATATGAGAGTTACTGGACGATCAATCCCGACTCCGCAAAAATAGAACTCGACTATTTCGACCTCTTGAAAGATTCGCTCTATATGCACTCCACCGCCGAAGCGCTGTCGCGTTACAATGCCGAGTTTGGCAATGACCAGTTGCAGAAAGAAAACGAGGAGGTGAAAAAAGCCCACCAGCGTACCATTATTTTAGCCGCTTTCCTCATCCTCCTCATGGCACTTGGTGCATGGTTTATCATCCGAAGAATCCGCCGCAACCACCAACGGGTGATGCAGGAACTCATTCGTGAGATAGAACTATTGAGAAGCGACAAGCAGGAGGCGACACAAACAACCGAAGAGCCGACAGAAGAGAACCTCGCGGATGAGAGAAACGAGGAAGACCGCCAATTCCTCATGCAAGTCATCGAAGCGGTCAACTTAGCCATGCCTTCCGGCAATTTCGGTGTAGAGACAATCGCCTCGGAACTGAACATGAGCGTGCAGACCTTCCGACGCCGGCTGATGGCTGCCGCCGGCGAGTCGCCCAAGTCCTACATCTCCGCTATCCAAATGGAAAGGGCTGTCACTTTACTTACCGACAGCCGCGACATGCCTATCTCCAAGGTTGCCAACCTATGTGGCTTTGAAGAAACCAGTAGTTTCGGGCATACCTTCAAACGGATTTACGGATGCTCTCCTTCCCGTTACCGAGAAGAAAACAAATGAAAAAGGCATAGAAAAGCAGGCTTAAAGCCTGCTTTTCTGCATTTTGGAAGAAAATAACAAATCTTCCCCACCATTTTGGAAGATTTTATCAACCGCCTTCAACAGTTTTCACCCTACCTTTGCATCGACTTCAATTCTTCATCCGCAAGTAATGAAAATGAGGTACGAAGAGGTTTCAATACATAGAAAAAATGACAGAAAAGCAGATAGCAGCCCGGAAACTCGCTTCAGACTACAGCCGTTACCTCCTCAAGCAAGAGGAACTGGTGGAACGGATTGTTGACCGCAAGTGGCGGGAACTGTCGCCATATATAGAAAAACTCATCGACCAGAAGGTGAAAGAGCGAATGAATTATCTTCAACATCAATAACAATACTTTAAAACAACACCATTATGAAAAAAACAGTATTTATCATCGCCCTCGCGGCATCTGGGCTCTTTGTAGCATCGTGTGGCAGCAAAACCGCAGAACCTGCAGCAGGAGAAGAACAAACAGAACAGGTGGCCGAAGAGACTGCTACTGAAGAGGCTGCTGCTGAAGAGGCTGAGCAACCAGCATCTCTTGCCGACATCGTGGCAGATGCCAAGGCCAATGGTGCCAATTGGAGCGCCGATGAATGGAAAACTCAGTTCAAGAAAGCCTTGGAGGCTTACAAGCCTTTCGCCGTGGCAATGAATGAGGCTCAGCCAGCACAATTGGAAGAAATCACCAAGCAGTATGCCGACTTCCCCACATTAATTAAGGAGTTTGCTGGATTAGCCCAAAAAGCCGATGGTGGCAAGGATATCACCGACGAGTGGATTCAGGCTACCATGCAGGAACTTGGTATACCACAACTGTAGGATAAACCACATGCTCAACTTGAGAAGAAAAGGATGTATGGTCGGCTGACGGTCTTTCTGTCCTTATTTAACACCCTATGTTGAGCGAACGCGACATTTCATTATTATTAACCCATAAAAAACAAAAAAAGACAATGAAAAAGTTTTATCAAATTGCAATCGTAACCGTAGCAGCCATCGCTTTTGCAGCATGTGGCAACAAGGCATCAGGCAACGGAGAGACAGCCGACAGCACGGCTACCGAACAAACGGCAGAAGCCACCGATGAAGTGAAAGAAGGAAGCATGGGTCCGTGCACCGTATCATGCGAGAAGTTCAGCATCGACATCCCAGAGGGATGGAAAGTGCGCTCCATAAAAGACAAAGAAATCAGCGCAGGGCAGGAATATAAAGAAGGGCTCAACTTCGTTTATGATGATCGTGCCAACTATGCTCAGGAGCGCCAGTTTAAAATGGATAAAAACGGAATGGAGGATCTCGGCGAAAAGACCTACGGTGACAACACTTATGCCACATACCTATGGAAACAAGGTTCTGACTCCACTTTCTCTGCCATCTTGAAAATTGGCGACGGCGAGAACGGTGTCATCAAGGTGAACACTACCAATGTGAAGACAGCCGACAACGAAACCGTCACAAAAGTGCTTGAATCACTGAAGTTGAAATAAGCCACAATACATCCCCCATTAGTATTTGTTATCATCAATAATCTCCACGCCCTCGATAAGGAGGGTGTGGAGATTGTATATAGAATATCACCATTTGCCAACTAACACACGGGGAGAGACATTCAGCATCAGCCACCCCCATTTCAACTGGTGCTTACCAGTACTGCGCTTAAGCGCCTCCATCGTTTCGGTGCCCTTCATGAATGAGAATCCCATGCCGAGACTGACGTCCTTCATCAACTGATAACTGGCACTAAATTCCAACTCATGCCCCAGCGTCTTGTCCAATTTCTTGAGTTTTGTGGCCGTGGCAAGATAGTGATATGAGAAATCGCAGGAGAGCCCCTTGAAGGGGGAGTATCTCGCCCCGGCAAACAAGTTCTGAAGTCCAGGAGAGAAAGTGCCATAGTATGCACTGACATAGAAAAAGTCCATGGCACCATAAAACTTATGCGTAGACCCGAAGGTAGATGTGAATGCCGACATCTTGGAGTGCCGGATCAGGCCAAGACCTCCATCTTGGGGTACAGCAAACTCCTTGTCACCACTCAGGTAATCATAGCCAACATAACCCGTCAGTTGAGCATTGAAACGATAGGTGGCTTTCACACTGGCCATCCATGCATCGATAGGCAGGTCGACTGTAGAAGTGTAATCGAAAGAAGCCTTACCCATCTGATGGTAATAGGCAGCCTCCAACACCAGGTTCTTTGGGTGGAAATTCACATATCCGCCCAATAACTGCTGATAGATGGTGGTGTATTCCTCAGGCGTGCCTGCCTGCATACCGATGTTCATGAACAATGCCGAGACGCCAAGTGGCATTTGGGGCATATCGTAGTGATACCATGCCGTCTGCATGGTCTTGTATATCTGGGAGCCTTCTTGATAAAACGTGCCGCCATTGACATTCTTCGAATTCTGGTTATAGGCCGCCACGGCATGAAACTTGTGTCCATGGTTCTCATATCCCAGTTTCAACGCATCATGGTATAATGCCGCCATCGCCCAGTCGTTGTTGCCGAGTATGCGCTCATCGTCATAAATGAGTTCCTGACGCCCAATACGGGCAAACAATCCGTTGTTGGCTTTCAATTGTCCCCATGCCTCATAAAAATTGAAATTGCCTCCACCTTCAGCACCCCATACACCTTGATGCTGTGCTGTCACTTTGAGCGAAAGGTTGTCTCTTTCATATCCCACCGACAGCCTGGTACGGTTGAAAATAAAGCCCGACTTGTTATCATCTTTCTCTTCTGTAGAACTGGGCAGACCACCACGTCTTACTTCCCCACGCGACATCAACTGTGCGTCGATGGTCAACTGGTTAGGCTTCTCGTCCGCTATTTCATCCTGCGCCCATAAGGCAGTGAAAACCACCAACAATGATGCCAACAGCAAAAATCTTTTAGTATGGTATCGCATATGTGTAATTTTTGGCAAATATATGAAAATAATCAAATATATAATAAAAAAAATGTGAATTATGTTTTTAGGATTGTCAAAATCTTACGAATTCTTTTGCCGTCCTTTCACTTCTTTGTATCTTTGTGTTTTATATAGTCTAATGTCTTAAACAATAAACCAGAAAAGCGCTATTTGTCTACATGAGTTCATATTTGAAGAAAATCAGTAGTTTTCTGAGCAATCACAAAGGGCTTGTCCTCATTGTGACAGCCGCTTTGCTCCTTCAACTGGTATCTGCCGTTCAGTTCTTTTACACACACAAGATGTTGCAAACCGAATTGGGCAAGCGGGCGGAGAGTGAGTTGAGGATGAAGGGCATCATCATCAAGGGAATGCTCAACACGATGGAAAACACATTGAATGAACATCTCTGGGATGTGAAGCACCACCTCAACCAGCCCGACTCCATGTTCGAAGTGACCAAACGCATCATTATGAACAACCCCGAAGTGGTGGGCAGTTTCCTGGCATTCACACCCGACTATTATCCAGAGAAAGGCAGATTGTTCGAGCCATATGCCTATAAGGACGATGATGGTATTCATGTCAAGGAACTGGTAGGCGAAGGACACGACTACGATAAGAATCCTTCCTTCCAGAGGATACAGCAAGGAGGTGAGCCATCATGGAGCGACCCCTATGTTTTTGAGGAAGACGGCAAGGAAAAGCAACTGGTTACCTATTCTTACCCTCTTTACGACGACAAGGGCCGCCAGGCCACGATATGCGGCATCGACATCTCGCTCGATTGGCTGGGCGACACCCTGAATGCCGACCACATCTACCCATCCTCTTTCAACCTGCTCCTTACAGAGTCGGGCGAACTGGCATCACGCCCGTCGTCGGGCCAAGTAGATTCAGACGACGTAGACTACATAGTGAGGCTTATCAACGACAGCACCGTGAGCCGAAGCAAAAGCGAGAGCGGCCACAGCACGGTTATCCGCTTCGAAGACAAGAATGGCAATAACGCCAGTGTATATTATGCCAACATGAAGAACAAGCCCCATTGGCAGGTAGCCGTGGTGTGCTACGACAGGGAGGTGTATGGAAGGTTGCGCCTAATGGGAATCAACATGATAGTCCTCATGCTTCTGGTACTTGGCATTTTGGGCATTATCATCCGTCGATTTCTCCTCAACGAGCGCCGACTTTCCAAAGCAAGGGAAGAAAAAGGACGTATCGACAACGAGTTACGCATAGCGACAGCCATACAGAATGCCATGCTGGCACATGAAGAGGGATTGGCCAACCGTCCCGACATCACTGTCAGCGCCTCGCTGAAGCCAGCAAGAGAGGTGGGTGGCGACCTCTACGACTACTTTATACGCGATGAGAAACTCTTCTTCTGTATCGGCGACGTGGCTGGGAAAGGCATACCCTCAGCATTGATTATGGCGATGACACAGGCGCTCTTCCGCGCCGTGGCTGCCAAAGAAAACAACCCCGCTCATATCGTGCAAGCCATCAACACCAGTGGCTGCCACAACAACAAGACAAACATGTTTGCCACACTCTTCATTGGCGTGCTCGACCTCCCTACCGGACGATTGCGCTACTGCAACGCCGGCCACGACATTCCCGTTGTCATCGATGGTGAAGACGTAACACCACTGCCCGTGAAGTCCAACCTGCCCGTAGGACTATTCAACGATTTCCATTTCGAGTCGCAAGAGGCTACCATTGCCAAGAACGCCACCCTCTTCCTCTATACCGACGGCCTCTCGGAAGCCAGAAACAACAGCCACAAACAGTTCAGCGAAAAACGTATCTTGAAAACGCTGAACCTTTCTCGCCATGACTCACCAAAAGATGTCATACAAAAAATGGCCCATGAGGTGCGCCAGTTTGTGGGCGAAGAAGAGCAAAGTGATGACCTCACCATGTTAGCATTCAGGTATTCACCTATTACCGACGACTACATACAACATGGGGAAGTGACATTGAAAAACGATGTCAGCCAACTCGATAACCTCCATAACTTCCTGAAGTCTGTGGCAGAAAAGATTCACATGGATACCTCAACAACACGCAACATCCGACTGGCGGTGGAAGAAGCGGTAGTCAACATAATGGACTATGCCTACCCCGCCGGCACAGAAGGCATCATCAAAGTGAAGGCCATGTCGAACACCAAATGCCTTAAAATAGTCATCACCGACTATGGCGCTGCATTCAATCCCACGGAGGCGGCAAGAGCCGACACCTCGCTCTCGGCAGAAGACCGCCCCATTGGCGGACTGGGCATCCTCCTCGTGCGCGAACTCATGGACTCCATCAACTATGAGCGCAGCGAAGGCAAGAACATCCTCACGCTGAAAAAGAAAACCCCTTTCAATACTTCGAAAGAGAATCATCCTGACAACTAAAAGAATATTGAACGGTTGTGAAACTTAAGAAATCAAACAGAATAAGACAGGAATAGATTGAGTATAAGGAAAATGTCGCAAATTGGTGCTGTAGTCGCATCAAACTGGGAGGAAAATTAGGATAATTCTTGGAGGGGGAAAATATGATAACTACTTTTACAAGCCAAAAAATAAAATCAACAAAAAAAGCATAAATTATGAAAGCATTGATCCAAGTATTTGAAGACAAGTATGTGGCAACACTAGAAGGCGAACTCGACACCAATGCCGCTCGCGGCATGGAGGAATCATTTCAACCGCTCTACACCAGCAATGGACGCGACATCATCATCGACTGTACCAAATTGGAGTACATCGCCTCAAGTGGCCTGCGTATTCTAATCAGCATCCTCAAAGGTGCCAAGATGAGCGGCAGCAAGGTCATCATGCGCAACATGAACGACGATATCAAGAATGTGTTTAAACTGACAGGATTCATCAACCTGTTTGAGTTTGAACAAGACTGATTTTTAAAAAATTTCGAACGATGATAACAATAGCCCCATTGTTGAAATCCCAATACGGCATCTATGCGGAATGTGTGACCGGGGAGGGCATGACCACCGACATGCCCACATCCTCGACCGCCCCGCCATCCATGACCACTCCATCCATTTCCACACCACCGTTTATCCCCAGTTTGTATGCACCGTGTGCTGGGGAAGGTAAAATAGTAAAGACACCATAAGTTGAAGCATCGTTTTTTCGGTCATGCGAACATTCAATTCGTGTTTTTTCATTATCTTTGCAAAAAATACCTTATATGCCTAGTAATAAAAACGCACTGATAAGATATAAGTTTTTGGATGAGTTGTTGTCAGACAGGCATCATTACTATGACATCAAAGACCTGACAGAGAAATGCAACGAGAAACTTCAGGAATTAGGATTCCGTGAAGTAACACGTCGATGCATTGAAAAAGATATCGTGTATTTACAGGAAAGACCTTTCGAAGCCCCAATCCAACGCTTTAAATGGAATGGCAAGAACTGTGTGGCATATCAGGATTCCTCGTATTCCATCTTCAAGCAGGAGATGAGCAAAGAGGAACGTTATTTGTTGCGTGAAGTTTTAAGTACCATAGGTCAGTTCAACGGACTTGACCATTTCGAGTGGCTGGAGAAGTTCAAGATAGGATTAGACATCAAAGAACGAAGGCAGATTATCAGTTTCAGCAATAATCCTTACTTGCTAAACTCCAATCTGCTGAGTGCTCTCTTTGATAACATATCCAATGAGGTGGTCATTCGTCTTTCCTATCACACCTTTTCCAATCCTACCATCCGTAGCATAGATTTCCATCCTTATCTACTGAAGCAGTATAACGACCGTTGGTTTCTCCTTGGTTCTCCTGATGGTGAAAGCAAAATCCTTACCTTCGCCCTTGATAGGATTGACAAGGTAGAACCGCTTCCCGATAGAAAATACGCAAAATGTCCCGAAGACCTTTTTGAGCATTTTGAAGACATTGTCGGCGTGACCCTCTACGAAGACCGCCCTATAGAACATATACTCTTCTGGGTGAGTGATACGTCCAAAGATTATGTAATCACCAAACCCATCCATGAATCTCAGATTCAATATCAGGGAAAAGAAGGAAACAATCTTCGAATTCAATATCCCAAATATGTTGGTGGTTGTTTCTTTTCGATTGACTGTATCAAGAATTATGAATTGATACGTGTTCTATGTTCTTTTGGTAAAGAATTAATAGTATTAGAGCCTTCTTCTATCAATAATGATATATACAACCATATTTCCCAAATGATTGATGAATATTCCAAAATGCGGACATAGAACTCGAGGCATGCGATTTGTTTGTATCGTTAAATTATTAGAATAAGAATATGGCAACATTCACAGTTAATACCCACCATGCGTATTTGAACAGCGATATAATAATCAGATGTGATGGTTTCATATCTATCGAAGATCGTATTACAGGTGAAAAATATGATTTTAAAGATGAATTAAGAATTCGTCTTACTGCTGGTCGTCATATTTTGAAGTCAGATGATTATGAAGAGGAAATCATTATTGAAGATGCAATAAAATTTGGAGGCAGCAAGATAAAGAACGCATTCGTGTTTGACAACAATCCATGGATTTTTATAACGACAAAGGATAGGTTATATATTACAAACAGAGACACTGGAGATGAAAAAATTGAACATGTTATAACACCTGATTCAATAGAACAGTTGACACCGTTTTATTATAGTAAACCTTGTGAATATTTTTTGTTCCAGACAAAACAAGATTATGCTATATATAATGTGACGAAAGGAAAGATAGTCTTTCGTTTTACAAACCATATATTTAGCAATGGTCATTTAGTTATATATGAATCGGAAGATAGAGTAATAGTTTACGATTATCTAAAGGACAAGATAATTGCTAACTTTGATGGCAAATACTCCTTTGGACACAAATTCTATTTTATTAAGGATAAAAGATTATATGGTTTGAATCTCGGCACATCTTATATCAACTCTATTGATTATGTAGGAGAACTAAAAGAAGATGTTATTCTTTTAGGGAATTATCTTCTTAAAATTGAAAGCGATTGTTCTGACAAAAAGAAGTATCTATATTTCTCTTTAGGAAATGGCGAAACCAGCATGTCTAAAACGGAACTTATATTACCATACTACATTGAAAACTGGGAAGGTCAAAATACATTGTTTTATCAAAAGCTTAGAACCATTTATTCGCAATTCAAAGAGGAAAATAGAAATGTTCTATATAAATACTCTGACATTACAAGTTTATATTTTAGCATTAGAATTAATCATATATCATATAAATGGGAATCAGGGAAGCATTTTATTGAATTAATAGGCGAAATAATTTCCAATCCAGCCATGCGACATAAAGTCCCATTTATAATCAGAGGAAAAGAAGGAGAGACACTTAGTTTTGACGATGCGTCAATTGTAAGTGCACCATCTCGTAATAATTGCGAAGAAAAAGAAACTTTGACCAATAATGATTATGATTTAAATAAGGACGAAAGAATGCTTGCGAAATCAACCTCTGGGAATTATCTTATTACCTCGGAAGGTGACAATCTATATATTATAAATAATGAAACACATACACGTAATATAATTCTTAAATCTTGTTTTGATACATCAAGTTACATCAATGCATATTTTACAGGTGATGGAAAGAATGTTATTCTTCAAATAAACAAAACAGAAGGGCAACTCATTGGGATAGAAGAATATCAATCAACCTACTTTGAAGTGGATGGTTTTACCGTATCAAAAAATGAAGGTTTTAATGGCTATAAGCCAATGATTTCCATAGTGGATGGAAGGATACCTGTTTGGCGTGACCCTGTTACGTTGAGAAGGGTTAAAGAGACTGAGATGTCGAAATACATATTTTCTAGTCCTGATGGAAAATATTATGCTGAAAACCAGAAAAAAACAATTTATTTTAATCGTCTTACAAAAGAGGAAATAAGTGACAAAGAGTATTTAGAATTACGAAGAATGTATGACTGGGCTGCCTTTTCTTCCGAAGACGAGAAAAAGAAGAAGTCATTTCTGCGTAAGCAGCTTTATGAACAACATGGAGCCGAATCTCTGTTTGGTCACATCTATGATTATTACAATAAAATGTTTAGGGGTGAAAAGGAGAATAAAGAATTGTCTAAATATCAGAAGATGCAAATAGAAAAATATTGTAAAGATGCTATTCATAATTACTTATCCATAAAGGATATCTTTACAGTGTTGTTCATAGACGTTCTTGATTACATATATTATGGAGACTTTGATAACGATCAAGAACAAAAACGAATTCTTATAGGAAGACATGTTTGGTTCTTAAACTATGTTTCTTTTTCATTCGATTCTCGTTATCTTGCCTTTGGGGCAAAAATGGCACAAGATAAATGGAGAGAAACAGAGGAAGGAGTCTTTGTGCTTTATGATATTCAGAGAAAGAAGGTGGTTGTTCGAAAAGATGGATTAAACCTTCAAGCTGTTTGGATGACCACGTTTAACAAAAAAGGTGATGTTGCCTACTATGATAGCCATGCCGATACATATATTGCATATGTTGACGAAAACTACCAAATCGAAAACATCGCTAAAGGAAAGAGCCTTTTGTGTTTTAGTCCATCTGGAAGATACATCGCATTATCCGACCAAAATTACATAGATTTTACACATCACCCAAATTCTGATTGGGGGCACCAACCATCAGGCAATGTTTTCATATATGAAACAGACAATTTAGATATGTGTATTGAACAGTTTAATGATTTAGGAGATGGTATCGATGGTACCACACGTACAACAAGACGAGCAAAAAATGTCGCATCTGCTGCTTTTTCGTCCGACGATAAACGTATGCTTGTTGTTGGAGAAGATGGTGTAGTAGTCATTCGCAATCTTCATCTGAATTATTGCCCAGAGCGAACATAGGTTTCGCATATTATTATTACCTTTGCAGAAGAAACAAGAAAGCGGTCTTTGATAAGTTTGGTTGCCGGAACAGCATTTTGAAATTGTCCTGCGGGCATAAGCCGTATCCTTTTTGAGGGTATAATCGCAAGATGTCTCCATATTCTTCGGAATCTTGGAGATAAACAATGTCACCACGTCAACGTGATACTGTCCTTATTCAATATTTTAAAGGGAGACAGCACCAGTTCCTATACTTTGTTCCTATTACATAAAGAAAAAAAGTTTTGGCATCAGACCTCAAAGACCGCTTATAATTAGTACAAACAATCGAAAATGGAGAAGACCCAAATAGCACAAATTGCATCGCGGATTACTTCAAGAGAAGACTTTCTTGCATTGATCAATCTCATCAAACAAGATGAGATGCAAGAGATGGGGTTTGATGCAAGTAAATTCTATCCATTTACGATGAAGCACGTTCTATATTATTGTAACCCCAACAATACTTTTCATCGATACCGTCAATTTAAGATAAACAAGAAAAGACCAGGTGAGTTTCGAGTAATAACGGCACCTAGAAACCAAAGTTTCATGTTATTGCTCCAGACTGTTAATGATATTCTAAAGGCAATGTATAAACCCTCAGAATATGCTATGGGGTTCACTGAGGGACGTTCTGTTGTTACCAATGCAAATGTGCATAGGGGGCAAAACTATATTTTCAATATAGACCTCAAAGATTTTTTTCCAAGCATAGAACAACCTCGTATATGGAAGCGTTTGCAACTTGCCCCCTTCAATTTCCCTGTTCCAATCGCAAATCTCATAGCCGGATTGTGTTCCATGAGAGAATTGCGAAAAGACAAGGAAGGCAATGACATCTATGTATATGTGTTACCACAGGGAGCACCAACTTCTCCTATCATTACGAACATGATTTGTGATACGCTTGACCGTCGACTGGCTGGATTGGCAAAGCGTTTTGGACTTCACTATACGCGTTATGCTGATGACATTACTTTCAGTTCCATGCACTATGTATATGCTCAGAACGGAGAATTCCGTAAAGAATTGAAAAGAATTGTCACAGACCAGGGGTTCACTATCAACGAAAAAAAGACCAGACTTCAAAAAATCGGCTCTCGACAGGAAGTGACAGGCATCATAGTCAGTAACAAGCTAAATGTTACCCAAAAATATGTTCGGGATATCCGGAATATCCTGTATATATGGGAAAAGTACGGATTTACCGCTGCCATGTCCAAATTCTTGCCAAAATATAAAATCGAAAAAGGACACGTAAAGAAAGGAAATCCTGACATACGTAACGTAATAGATGGTAAGTTGATGTACCTTAAAATGGTTAAGGGTGAGGGTGACTCTGTTTTCCAACGTTTATATAATACATTCAAATCATTAGTGGATAAAGAGGATTCTTTAGAAATGACCAATGAGTATGGTATAACTTATGTTGAAACTATACCAATGTTGTCTTTTGAAAGAACCAATAAAACTATTATTACTATTGTACACACTGAGAAGAACAAGAGATATGCTTTTTTTCAACTTGGTGGTGTCAAGCAGTTCGTCACGTTTAACAAATCAGTAAAATTTGAGGATGAGCAGAAAAAAGACATTTTAGCCATTTCCAATTGTCGCAATCATAAAGGTGATCAATTTTGGCTTATTCACTATATGGATAAAGTAACGGTTTCCACCCCCTCAACGGTTGATTTTGATGATCTTAATAACGACCTTGATTCATTATTAAATATAGATTATGGATGAGAAATTAATAACTACTATATATAAGATTAAATTGCTGGCAGAAAAAAATACAGAGTTCCGTCAGGAAATGCAGAAACTATTTGGAAAAACAGTTTCTGCATCAGTCGTCAATTTAAGTACAACTATTCAAAATGATATTGCTGCAATCAGGTCCGCTTTGGAAATTAGAGCAAATGCAAGTATCACTTATAGTTTTGTGAATAATCAAAGACTTCGTGACCAACTAATTATTGATAATCTACGTATGGAGAATGCCGCATTAAATTTGAAAGACCCTGAGGAAGATAGATTTTATATATTTTGTGTGAATGCATTCTATCAAGTTGAAAACATCCTGAATTATTTCTATCATATGAAGTTTAATAACATTAATTCACTTCTGACAGAAATTGAAGAATCCACACAAGATGAAAACAATGATTTCATTTTTAAGAGAACAGGTAAGGAAATAAATGTAAGTAGTATTCATATGGCCCATAAAATTAATGCTTTTTGTAATGCATACCTTCCAAAAGAAAAAGCATTAAAGTGGTCTATAGGAACCCTTCGACAGGTACGTAATGAAGGGGCACATCGTTGTGACATTATACGGAAAGAAAAGGACGAGAAGAATAATATTTACCAATTTCTCAGTTCCAAAACATTTAACTTATTAAGGATTGATTTAAAGACACTAGTAAATACTGTGGAATTGAAACTTTCTCATCCTGATGTTGAAGAGGTCTTGACAGAGACAATTAAGTCTATGCTACCAAGTATGTGCTATGTTTCACTTAGAGGTGATTCTGTGAAACTGCCGCAGAAATTATTCGTTAAGGTTAAATCACTTCAAAATGGTGATAAGGTCAAACTGACTGTATTAGGTAATAAATTATTGGATATAGAGGCAATAAATCAAGATGGTGGCAATTAACTTTTTGAATTCATAATTTTATTGCATCGATAAAATTATATTGACCCATTCTTCCACGAACATACAGTTCGCGCCTAGCCCTTACCTTTGCACCGCAAACAAATAAAAAAAAGGAGAATATGAAAAACAACAACGAGAAGAAGGACTTCAGAGTGCAGATGATGAGAGTGAAGGGCGATTTGGCACCATTCGTCAAAGTGGATTATGTAGACCAGGATGCTAAGGAGCATACGGCTTTGATGGTGGTGGACTCTTGCAGTTGCCACAACATCCTTTTCGGATGTCGTGCACAGCAGTATGGATTGGTATTGCAACCAGAGGAGGGTACCATGAATGTTGAATGTACCGGAAACGAGATGGTGACGACAAATCTTGCCACATTCCATTTCGTTCTGGGTGGAGAACAGTTCCACGAATCGTTCGGTATCACGGAAGGTGACATCAATATCATTGAAAAGGTGGACGACCTTCCTCTTGTCGGAGTGCTCGGCAATATCTTCATGCAGCAGCACGGTCTGGCGATAGACTACAGCGATTACACGCTGCATACATCCGACGTCAGTCCCGAAAATCTTCCCATTTCGGCTTGCGATTTCTTCTTCCCCATGGAGATTGGGCTAGAGAGGTATGGCCTGCCCGTATTGGCTATCCGGCAGAATGGGAATGACTTGGTGGCTTTGGCCGACACAAGTGCCACCAACAACATGATTGCCATGCAGTCGATAAAAGACCATGGCTTCGATTGCCAGGTCCTCGACACCACAGACGTGATTTCAGGAATTGGAGGAGAAATGGAGGTGAGAGATGCCAAGATGCGGTTCAGCCTCCTTACGTTGACCGAAAATGACACCGAGGTGGTGAACCACGAGGACAGTTTCAAGGTAACCTCTGAATATATGATTACGCCCGAGGAAGGGAAGTGCGACAAGAATGGCGTGCAACTGCCTCCCGTCGTGGGCATCATCGGCTCTCCTTTTATGGCGAAGGAGGGATGGGTGCTCGACTTCGGCGTGAAATACATCTACAAGAGAAAAGCCGTCATGCCGGTGAAGATGATTGCCCGTGTGCCATCCCGTGTGGAGAAGGAACTGTCTGCTGCAGCCGACAAGGAGAGCAAGAGGAGCATACCTTTCTTCGCCGATCCCATAGAGAAGGGCTTGCCTTTTATCCGGATTGAGGAGGGTGATTTCGAAGGGCTTGTCATGTTGATTGATACTGGCTCAAACGACAACAGCATATTTGGCTTTGCCTACCGCCAGATTGAGGACTTGTTTACGCCCCTCGAGGGAGAGCGCAAGGTGTATGGCATGGACGGCAACGCAATAGTGGTAAGTTGCATCCACGGCTGTTTCACGTTCTGTGGAAAGGAGTACGAGATGAACTTCTTGTTGAACAAAGAGGATGGCGCGTTCGTACAGTTATCCCAGGAAATGGGCTTCCCCATCTCAGGTATCATCGGCACCAAGTTCTTGGCCGAACATGGCTGGGTGCTTGATTATGGGAAGCAGGAGGTTGTGATTCCTTCATCTGATGTCAGCACAACTGATTTAGATGCTGTCAAAAGGAGATCTGCGAAAGAAAATTAAGTCTCAACAAATGCCATCACGCTGAAAGAAACAGAGAGTATGTCTGCTCCTTACTAATGAAGGACCATGAGCAGAACGGCAATGATGCCTTAGGCAACTTACCGTTCTGCATGGTCTTTTTAGAATAACAATATAACCAAGTACCTATGCCAACAACCCATAACAGACCTATTGCCACACTCATCAAATGGTTCGTTGATAAACGGAGTGGGCATGTGCAAGACGCACGCCCGGAAATACAGAGGCGATTCGCTTATCTGGACTGGTCGCAACAGAAGAAGATAGCCCTGGCATTCCTTTCATCCGGAAAAGCAGACCGGCAATGGATTTACGCCCAACTAATGGAATTGTGGGATGATTGCTTCGCGCCCAAGATTCGGGAGAATTGGGAAGAATATCATGAGCAGAGATGTGGGTGGATTGTCATTCGCTATCTGCCCAAGGATTATGTCATGGCGAATCTTGATCTTTTTGAAGGCAAGAGGGATTACTATTATGCCTGTCGCCGTTTCGCTGCAGACAAAGACTTCGTCATCGATGACAGCAAGTTGGCAATAAGAGACCGATTCATCATTCATGGCATGTCGCATAAGCCTATGGATGGCGACAAATGTCTCGACGACATTTTCACCTACCTCTATGAAATATGTGCCTCCAAATACACATATCCCATAACAAACGATAGAGAGCGCGGGGAAGTTTTGGAGGCACTGGATATCAAGCCTGTCTATGGCATGATGAAAGACATGGAAAGAATGGGACTCGACGAACATATTGCCAAATTAAGAGAGTGGAACCGCAACGTATATAAAGATATTATACACTCCGAAGACTGGAAACAACTACATGCGTCAAACCGATCAAACGATGATTATGACAGCCTGCGAAGGATTATCATGAAAATGTATGTTTGCAAGAATCTGGATGAAAAGTATAAGATAGTCCATCGTAAAGAGCAGGATATACTGGATGAGTTGGATGCCGAGAACCTGCCTGATGACTTTTCACTGCATAAAGTGTATGGGGATGATTGGATGCCATCGGAACTTCCCTGGGCCGCCAAAGAAAAAGAAATGAGAGAGTTGATTGAAAGGAATCCATTTGTTGAAACTATTATAAACGAATTGGGACTGACCACAGACAGCAACGAAGAAGCGCCATTCTAGCCCCCCAACCTCTTCACACCTAAATTTTCTTTACATACGACTGCTTGCTGATGAGCAAAGTGAATAAAGTTGAATTACTAAAAAAATACAATTATGATACCAGGAAATGCAGAAATAGTAATATGCCCTTATTGCGGCACTAAGAAAGAGTTGATGACACTTGTCTCTGGCAATACTTTTGGGGCGGAATATTGGTCTGACAACAAGCGTATAGCACCGATGTTGCCAATAGCCTCGCCAGTGCAGAAATGTCCCCATTGTGGAAAATATTATTTGAAAAGCAAACAGGATACCATTGAAGGTGATGGCTACTCCAGTGACCTGGGAGAATTGACCTACCCTGAATGGAAAGAGGCCTATTATCAATTTGCCAGTACGATGGCCATTTCTATCCAACCCCCCGCTACAGAAATCACTGACAATGACTTTGTCGACATCAGGTATTGGCTGATTCAGGCATATAACGATTATTATCATAGAAACAAAAAAGCGGAACCTTCACCAGAAGAATATTCATTTTTCTGCAATGTGGTCAGGGATTTTATTGATGTTTTCGACTGGTCACCTATAGAGGTCCCTCTGTTGAAAGCCGAACTATATCGTGAGGCGAATGAGATGGGGAAATGCAGGGAAGTGCTTGATGCCATTTCTTATGAAAAGTTGGAAGATTTCGAGAAAGGCATCTACGATGGTATCAAAGAAAGGATGGAACAGAACGACACGGTTGTGTTCAGACTGTATGTATAACCCAGATGCAACATCCTCACGATATGAGAATCCTCCAAATCTCTGACACACATGGCCGACACCGGAAGTTGAAAAGGCTTCCGGCGGCGGATGTTATCGTGCATTGCGGTGACTTCGCAGACAATGGAACAGAGGGGGAAGTGCTTGATTTTCTTAACTGGTTCATCGAGTTGCCCTACCCCCATAAGATATTTGTGACGGGAAACCATGACTTATGTCTGTGGGATGCTGAGAGTATTGAGGACTTGCCTGTCAACGTATATTTCCTTCAAGACAAAGGTTGCGAAATCAACGGGGTAAAGTTCTTCGGTCTGGCCTACAACCATCCAGAGGAGTTGATACCTCATAACGTGGATGGACTCGTCACACACGAACCACCCATCATGATTCTCGACAAATCGAGCGGCATCCATTGGGGAAACGCACCATTGTGGAACAAGGTGGTGGAGGTGAAACCACGCTACCACCTCTTTGGCCACGCTCATGAGGCCAACGGAATCATAGAAAAAGACGGTGTCATCTATTCCAATGGTGCATTGCTTGATGATGTTATGAATATGCGGTATGAGCCAAGGGTTATTATCATTGAAAATCTAGAAGAAGAACCATCTAATGAAGAGAATTATAAAGACGGGTCTATGGTCAATATGTATAATGGCAGTCATCTGCATTGCTTTACTGTTGATATGTAATCAAATCGTCGTACACAATGCAAAAGGCAAGGTGTTCTCCGAACTTGATAGCATTGCTCCTACAGAATGGGGATTATTGTTGGGTACCACTCCACAAACCAGGATCGGAAGACTACCCAATCAGTTTTTCATCTACCGCATTGATGCAGCCGAGCAGTTGTATAAAGCAGGGGTAATCAAAAGCATCCTTATCAGCGGTGATGAAAACAGTCTTGACGGGGTGAACGAGGTTGTCTGTATGAAGGATTCTCTTGTCGCCCGTGGTGTGGATGCAAAAGACATTGTCCTTGACGGTAAAGGTTTTCGTACCCTTGATACCGTGGTTAGGGCTGTAAAAGTATATGACATCCATAGCTTCGTAGTCATATCGCAAAGATTTCATAACGAAAGAGCCATTTACTTGACTGAACATCTTGGACCTGATGTGCATGACATTTATGGCTACAATGCCGCCGATGCCACATCGAGCCTGTCAATCCTGACATATATCCGCGAGTATTTTGCCAGGGTAAAAGTCTTTCTTGATTTACTCACAGATAAAGAGCCGTCAACATACGAGAAAGACAAGTCTGACTTGAAATAAAAATTGAAAAGGATAATTAACCTATAACACTATTTTGTCATACAATAATAAAAAGGGAATTTATATGAGAACTGTTATACTGTTAAGCTCTGTGATCTTGCTGTTCAGCTGTAACGCTAGTAATGACAAGGAGCAGGCCGCAAAGGATGAGGGTGAGATTGCCAAAGAGGAAGCGGCAACCGTTATACGTAAGGACACGTTGGGACTGATTGTCCTATATCCGCAATATTCGTCGATAGACCTTGTATGTGGCACCATGCCATCAAAGAGCGACAGCAGCGTCATCCTCTTTGCCGAAGCGGCATATACCGGTGAATTGCTGAATGAATTCAAACATTCCAACGTGGCGGGTGAACATGTATCACAAGGCAAGCGATACAAGGGCTTCAAATGCAAAAGAAACACCGGTGCATTTGTCTATTATGGTGGAAAATGGGAATTCTGTTATAAGGATTATTCTCAGGAGATAGACAAGGCAGCGGAAAATGGCGGTGCTGCTTTCGGGCAGGAAATGATAATACATAAGGGAAAATTGGTCGAGATTGCAAGGAAAGACAACAACAAAAACCAATTCCGCGCTTTGTGCAATCACGATGGCAAACTATGTATTGCAGAATCCAATAAAGTTGTTCCCTTTGGAGATTTCAAGAAACAATTGTTATCTCTCGGTGTGGATGATGCCATTTATTTGGACATGGGACCAGGCTGGAACCATGCATGGTATCGGAACAAGGGTAAAATAGTGGAACTACATCCAAAACTCCATCACTTTTGCACCAACTGGATTACATTTTACAAATAAGGAGTCGTGTGAGCAGGGCAGTTCAAAGAAGTGATGGGGAGATGAAGTAGGAGCCGGAATATTCCGACTCCATTCATTCAATAGTTCTTTCATTCTGTAGATTAATATCCGATGGGATGATTGAGTTCGATGACCACTCCCTCGGGCAGGTTGAGCGCCTTGCGCAGAGCATCTTGGTTCATCATGGCTCTTGCCACTGTGCGCATGCCAAGAGCGGTGCATGCCAAGTAGATGTTCTCCGACACATAGCCTGCGTCCATGTCACCATAGCGCTCGTTCTTCCTTCCCCGGGTGCTCTGGTCGCTGACCAGCAGGAGCGTATAGGGGGCGTCTTTCACGAACTGCTGCGATGTAGCGAGCGCATCGAGTAGGTTGTCGCTCAACACGGGGACGAGGGTGTTGGCCTTGGGGTCGTAGAGGCATACTCCCTGTTGGGAGCAGACATACACCTTGATGTCTTGCATGTTCACTGCCGATGGTGCCGTGATTTTCCCTGAAGCGGGATCGCTAATGCCACAAGCCGCCCAAAGGATGGTGGAGAGCGTCTGCAGATCTACTGCTTTTCCTTTTTGGTATTCACGGTACGACCGACGTGTCTTCAGCGCATCGCCCACCGACATGCTGAGTTTGCTGATTTCGGGTTGTGGCAACTGGATAGGGCTTTGCGCCCTCATGCCCGACCAAGCCGTCAGGCAAATGGCTAACAATAATACTTTCTTCATTGTTTTTTGTTTTAGGTTATAGTGATATGCAAAGATACGATTAAGCGAGCGGAAAGCAAAAAAATAACCAAGTTTTTGTTTCTTTCCCGAGTGTGAGTATCTTCGGCGAAGCCTGAAGCCGGAACTACTCTCCCACTATCGTCACCACCAACTTCCTTGCGCCACCATAGTTGCGGTACTCGCAGAAATAGATGCCCTGCCATGTTCCCAAGTTCAAGCGGCCGTTGGTGATGGGGATGGTGAGACTCACCCCACTCAGTGTAGACTTCGCGTGCGCCGGCATATCGTCGTCGCCTTCTAATGTATGCACATACTCTGGCCTTCCCTCCGGCACGAGCCTATTGAAGATGGTCTCCATGTCCGCCCTCACGTCAGGGTCGTAGTTCTCGTTGATGCTCAGTCCGCAACTCGTATGTTTCGTGAAGATATTGACGAGACCTGTCTGGGGCAGTTTGGGCAACTGCCCCAGAATCTCGGCTGTCACCAAATGGAAGCCTCTTGGCTTGGGTTTCAGCGTAATTTCTTGTTGTAGTATCATGGAATGATGTTTCGTCTTGTGTTCAGAAACTGCCTCACCATACTCCATGGATAATAGGGAGCCGAATTCGTTTCGAGGTCAGGCAGTATGGTCTCATTCTCGTTGAGGAGGAATTTCACCAGCACCTCGTCGCCATCCTTGCGGTAGAACACCATCTGGATGTTGGCAGCCATAGGGATAATCTTGTCGATGGACGTGTGCTTGTAGAGATTGGACAAGTCGGCAGTGGCTCCCGTCGCCTCCTTCAGTCCGAGGAGATATGCCAGGGGCAGCACTGAACTATCGTGGCTGAAGCGGAGCGTCAGCGTGGGTGTTCCCTCCCTGACCACCCTGTCGGCCCCCGACAGGATGCTGTCGACCACCTCGTCGACGATATGGTATGCCGGGGCGCTACCAGGTACCAGTCCGGTGTCGATGAGCCACGACGCATTGTATCCCTGCCACATCTCGAAGAGTTCGTCGGCGGTGAAGACATCGATGATTGAGATGCCCAGTTCGGGAACGTTCTGGAGGTCTTGCGCCACATTATACAACGCTTCCATAAGCACCCTGCCGCTGAAGTCGGGTGCCACGCGCGAGGGATCGGTAAGCAGTGTTGCCATGAGGTGCTTTGGATTGTGCGCCTTCTCGAACATCTCTCCGGCCTTTTTCCACAGTGCATCGCTCTCGGGTGTGGCGCTGGGTTTCAGGCTCATGTCTTCCACCACATATTTCATATCGTGCTTGCTGGCATCCATCATAATCTGCAACGAAGGGTTGAGCGCCTGTAGTTCGGTGCAGAAGTTGAACATGCTGAGCATGCACCGTCTCGACGTCGACGACTTGGCATCGATGGTAATAGGTTGTGCGAGCAGGCTGTTGAAGCGGTCGTACATACGGTGGGCTATCTCCCGATGCTGCTGTGCACCGAGGGCTGTGAGGTCGCCGTCGCGGTGCCATGCGTCGGCATATCCCACGCGCAGTTTCCCGAGCACCTCCTTACCCTTATCGGAGAGCAAGCCCTCGTTTTTCGCACTGTCGAGCATGTTGATGGCAGTGACATAATACTTGTTGTCGGACATGTATCGTGAACCGTGCCTGCCATAATGAAAGATATAGAACGGCTCGTAGCCCTCAGGTGCGGGCGTGAGTTGCTGCTGTTTCGGACCAGGATAAGCAAAATAGTTGGAGCCTGTGCGGAAAATGTCGCGCTTCATCTCCTCCTTTGTGGTCTGTGCCGTTGCAGCAGCGGCAACCAAGAGGAAGAGGGCCACAAGCAGGAGATTATTCTTTCTCATCGATAACAGTTTTATAGGTGATGTTGGCGTCTCTCAGCATGTTGAGGTAATGGCTTTCCACGTCGCTCCAGTGATAGAACGGGTAACAGTCGGTATCGATAGGTATCGACGTCTCGTTCTCGTTGACGAGGAATTTCACGAGGATGTCGGCGTTGCCCTGTTTCCTGAAGAACACCCACTGCACATTGCCCGCCATCGGGATGAGCCTGAAGAGGGCGAAGGTGTTGTGGAGGTTTTCCATATCGTCGGTGGTGTGGATGGCCTCATCGACACCGAGGATATAGGCGAACGGCAGGAGCACGCTGTCGTGCCCGAAGCGCAACCGTATCATCGGCTGTTGCGACTGGACCGCGGCATGAGCCTCATCGAGGAAGTTTTTCAGCAGCGGATAGATAGCATAGTAACTGGGACGTGCACCGGGCATGAGTCCCTCCCACAGGCACCAACTGGCATTGTAGGCACGGAATCCATCGATGATTTCGTCGTCGGTGAAGAGGTCGCTGAACGACAGCCTCAGTTCGGGCAGGCAGAGCATATCTGAAGAGACGTGCCAAAGGTCGTCGGCGAGACGGTGTGCGTCGACCAATCGTCCGGCCTTTACGGTATCGTTGAAGAGCAGGGCCATCTGGTGTCTGCCGTTGAGCATTCTCCGTTTGAAGTCGGCGAGGATGTCGTAGAGTTCACCATCTCGTGCCGACTTCGGTATCTCGATGCTGTCGTTGGGGGTAAGGTAATACATATCGTGCTCGCTGGCATTCATGTCGATATCGAGCCGTGGATACATCGTCTTGAGTTCCAGACAGAAGTTGGCCATGCTGAGCATACACCGCCTCACGGTGGAAGAGTTTGCTTTCACTGTGAGAGGCTGACTGAAGAGCGAGGGATAGTTGACGCACATACGGTGTGCGATGGCCCTGTGCTGCCGGGCGCCGAGGCGGGTGAGGTCGCCATCGCGGCGATAGGCATCGCCGTATGCCACCTTCAGTCTTCGCAGCGCATCTTCGCCGAGTGGGGTGAGCAGCCGCATCGTCTGCGCAGTATCGAGTTTCCCGACCAGGTATTTATACTGTTTGTCGTCGGTGATATACCGTGCCCCATGGCGGCCATAATGACTGATATAGAAGGGTTCATACCCCGGAGGGGGCGGTGTGAGATGCCCCGTGGGGTTGGGATAGTTGCAATAGTTGCTGCTCGCCAGTTCTAAATGCGACAGCAGTTCCTGCCTCGACGTTTGGGTCCATGCGGCGAGCGAGACTCCTATGGCCAAGGCAACGAGCACAAATCTATGATATCTCATAGCCGAAAGATTGAAGATTATGGTTTTGGCAGGGATGACAGGTCAAGGGATAGCCCTTGACGTCAATTCCGGTTTTTATTTATCTCACTACCTGTGTGAACTCAGGCTGTGCACCTTGCTCCTTCCCTACCGTGACGTAGATGGTCGAAGTAGATTCGGCCCCATTACGGCCTTGACTCTTGACAATGAACTTATAGTCGGTACTCTCGGCGGTCTCTCGTTTGCCTACTGTAGAAGGCGTGCCGAGGGGGAACTGATAACTGGAGCAGGCGGCGTCGAAGATGGCCTTTTCTGCTTCGGTTACAGGCTGTTGGGCGGAATACTCAGGCAATTTCTCCACAGTGCCCTCCTTAAATCCCCTCTCCTTCAAGAAACGGTCGAGTTCCTTTGGTGCAGCAGCCACTCTAGCAGTGCGTACACCATATCCCGACTGTATGGTAGCCTTGGGCAAAGCCTTGACAAGGGCATCGGTCGAGGTGTTCAGACCACCGCTGCCAAAGGTGCAGAAAGGCACAATGGTCTTTCCTGCGAAGTCATTGTCTCTGACGAGGGTGGCGATAGGTGTGGCATAAGTGCCGAACCAGATGGGATAGCCGAGGAAAATAACGTCGTAGTCGGCGAGTTTCGACTTCAGTGGTTTGAGGGCTGGAAGTTCGCCACTCTGCATCTCACGCTGACCGCGCTGCATGGTTTCCCCAAAATTACCGGTATAGGGTGTAACAGCCTCGATACATTCGATGTCGGCTTGTAGTTGCCGTTGCAGTTCTTCTGCCACGGTCTTGGTACTTCCTGTTTCGGAAAAGTAGAGCACGAGTTTCTTCTGTGCGTAGGATGTGGTCATTGCTGCCATAAAAGCAAGAAATAGAATGAGTTTTTTCATAATGAATATGGTTTTTGTTGGAATACTGCAAAATTACGTTTTTCTTTGCACAAGACAAACTTTTTACCCCGTTTTTATCGGAAAATAAATGAAACATCGGCATTTCTTTGTTTCATTTTTTTCTTCATATCGATTATTTTTTATACTTTTGTACGGCCTTCAACTTTGCTTACAAATAGCGACATGCCGACAACCTCCTACTCGTGGGCATCATCTTACAACAAGGAGACAAAGACACACTCCTGCAATATCATGTACGGATAGCCCCAAACCCGCTGAAGTTAGGGCGTTGCCATTTTTGCATTAGCATAGAGAATGTGTTTTTATAATCATTATACTTTATATCTCACCAATCCCTACGCTCATGGTGAAACAAGACAAAGAAGCAAATAGTCCCACCGAAAAGACACAACGGTATGAGACATTGTGCACGGCAGTGGAGCAGTCGTTACATCGCAAGATGATAGCACAGACAGATTTCGACTTCCTTGTCGAAGCCATCTACACCCGCACCCGTGAACTGCTCAGTGCCACCACACTCAAGCGCCTATGGGGCAAGGTGCAGTCCGACTACACTCCCAGTGCCCATACGCTCAATATCTTGGCGCAGTTTCTGGGATATTCCGATTTCGACGGTTTCTGCCAACACCAACAAGCGAACGACACGCCTCCCAGCAATCCTGTCCTCAGCGAGCACATCGATGTGGAAAAGGACATCAACATCGGCGACGAGATCACGCTCTACTGGGCACCAGGGCGGGTATGCCATATCCGATACCTCGGCCAACTCCAGTTTGTGGTGATAGAATCGGAGATGACACGCCTGCAACCTGGTGACACTTTCAGTTGTAATGTTTTCATCAATGGCGAGCCACTCTATCTGAAGAATCTCCGCCAGGCTGGCCACCCACCTTTCAATTATGTCTGTGGAATGAAGGGGGGCATCCGTTATGAGCGCAGTAAGCAAGCATGAACGACTCCGACAACAGTTCCTCAAAATTCCTCGTCGACGACTACGAGGGTATCAGCTCCGACTTCATCGATGTGGAGCCGCTACCCTCGCGTGGAGGACATTGCGACCTCTTCAAGGCCAAGCGCTATGGCCGATGGTATCTGCTCAAGTGCCTAAAGGAAGAACAGGCAACCTTTCCCGTCTATCAGCAGATGTTACGAAAGGAATTTGAGATTGCAGTGTCGTTGCAGCACCCTTCCGGCATGCAGGTGATGGCTATCGAGGAGGTAACGCTGCCAAAACGAGGCGCCGCACTTTGTATCGTCGCCGAGTGGATTGACGGACGCACTCTGACATCCTACCTCGACGAAAACCCCTCGCAGCAGGAGCGGCAGCGCATCTTTCGCGAAATCGCCGAGGGTGTCGCCTATATCCATTCGCAGCAGGTGGTGCACCGCGACCTGAAGCCCTCGAATATCATGGTTACCCATAATGGCGACTATGTGAAAATCATCGACTTCGGCCTCGCCGACACCAATAGCCATGCCATCCTAAAGCAGCCGGCAGGCACCATGCAGTATATGGCACCGGAACAGTTGCAACACTCCGTAGCCGACGTGCGCAACGACATCTACTCCCTTGGGGTCATCATGCAGGGAATGGGGCTGAAAGGGCACCACTACCGTCGCGTCATCACGCGCTGTCTGCAACCCATCGACCAGCGTTACCAGCAGATGGACGAACTCTTGAGAGACCTCAACAGCCGTCGCCGACAATACCTGCAGTGGGGCATCTCCGCCCTCCTCGTGGCGGGCATCATCGGCATCTTGATATGGCAGGTGCTTCACCTTCAGCGCAATGCCGCCGAACAACAGTTGCAACTCCGCATCCTCAACCACGAAATCATCGGTTTCGCCGACCCAGAGGCCAAAAGGCTCTGTGTGGCGCATTGGGACACCGACGGCGACGGAGAACTGAGTTATGAGGAGGCAGAGGCGGTCGACAGCCTCGGGAATGTTTTTTCGGGCAACCAGCGGTTGCGCACCTTCGACGAACTGCAATATTTCACAGCCCTGAACGCCATCGATGCCGGGGCTTTCCGCGACTGCGTTGCCTTGCAGTCAGTGCGCCTCCCGGCCTCCGTGCGCTTCATCCGTGGCAATGCCTTCCGTCATACGGCCATAGAGCGGTTCACCTTCCCCGGCACGGTGGCAGGCCTGGGCGACCATTTCTTGGAAGACTGCCCCAGACTGGAGACGGTCATCTTCGAGTCGCGTCTGCCTCAGAACAACATGACCGAGGAGAGCACGCCTTTTGTCAACTGCCCGAGGCTCACCACTATTTTCGTACCATATTTTAGCATCGACCAACTGCGGCGGGGAAAGCAAGTAAAAGATAGCGGGATAGACTTGGAAACAATAGAAAGGACAGCCATTGACAAAAGCTATGTTTATCGACTTTGGTTGGAATGGGGAACCGTCTTTCCGCTGATGACCGACCATATCCGCTTTGTCGACCCTGTGGTCAATGACATCTGTATCAGGCGATGGGACCGCGACGGCGACCGTCACCTGTCCATCGAAGAGGCGGAGGCCGTCAGGACACTTGGCAACGCCTTCACAGGGAATCCCGAAATCACGTCGTTCGATGAGTTGAGGTTTTTCACAGGAATCACGGAACTCAGTCGCAGTGCCTTCGAAGAGTGTGTCAACCTGACGTCGGTGACACTGCCTCACTCCCTGAGGGTAATCAACAGCGATGCCTTCCAGATGTGCTCATCGCTGCAGTCCATCATCCTTCCCGACCAATTGGAACGATTGGAGAACTACGCCTTTTTGTCCTGTGACCTGGAGGAGATTTACATTCCTGCCAGCGTCACCTCCATCTCCCCCAGTGCGTTCAACGGCAACTGCCGGTTGCGCAAGGTGGTGGTCAGCGACAAAAACCCTGTTTATGACAGTCGCGAGCAGTGCAACGCCATCATCGAAACGGCCACCAACACGATGGTAATTGGCAGTGTCACGGCATTCTTTCCACGCAGTGTCGACAAGATGTCCGACGAGCCATTCACGGGCTACGACCGCCCCTCACTCGTCATTCCCCGACAGGTGAAGCATATTGGTCAATGGGCCTTCTCCTGTGTCATCGACACCGTCTATTGTGAGTCACCTGTCCCTGCGGAGTGGCATGGTCCAACCACCTTATTCGCCACCAGGCCTGTGATATTCGTTCCCAAAGGCTCACTCGATGCCTATCGCCAAGCCAACGGCTGGAGCCGTTATGCCGACAGTATCAGGGAATGTTCAAAATACCATCAGATGCCATCAAGGTAGAAGGTCACGCCATCCATGTATTTCTCATACAGTTCAGGCTTTCAGGTTTTAAAGTATTCATGTACCGTGGCTAGTTCCAGTTCTTCGGGCAGCCGTTTCAACTATAGAAAAAATGCCAGATAAGTGGGGATATATTATTCTTCTCCTCAAAATTTACCTGGCTTAAAAAAGCGAAATACTCATAATTTATTATTTACTTTTCCGCAAAATTCTCAAAATTCAACAGCAAAAACCCCATTTAGTTCCCTCTCGATTATTGGGTCAGCCATCACCTTACAAGCTTTACTATCCGCGCGGCATCGGAGCGCGTGAAGCCACGGGCTACAATCTCCCTGCCGCCCCTTGTCTCAATGTAGATGTCGGCGAAGAGCAGGTGCTTCTGAATCGACATGCTGCCGATGGCCCCGAACCTCACCCGACTTTCCTTGGAGCCGATGACACGTGGTTTCCTGTAGATCAGCACCTCTTCCTCGTCGTTGATAATGATTTCATCAGGGAACACGGAATTGCCATTACCCGACACACGGGATGCATAGAACTTGTAGATCATAAACGATTTTTAGAATTTTGTGGGAAGACTCTGGATCATAGGGTTGGTTTTGAATGGTCTAAAGAACCATTTCATTTAGTCAGCCTAGTAAATAAAAGAAAATCCTAATAGGAAGTGTTATAATAAACCACGTAATTTCAATTATAATCCACAGAATTTTAAATGGAACCCAAAAACATCCATCTTCAGTCTGTCCATTCCATGAGTTTTTCAGATAACCTGATATTTTGTTTTTTTTAGTTCATAAGAGATAATAATGAATATTTTTAATATTGGGAACTATTCTGAATAGTCTATTAGAATCATTTCCTTATAATCATATCAAAGACCAAAATCATCATTAAGAATCCGGCTCTGTGTTTTATGGATATAAAAAGATGCAATTCTTGTTAAAAACATTTATTATTGTATGATTGAATTTAAGAGAACGTCCTTTTGTCCTGCCAATTCTCCTATCTTCCTCTTTTAATATTAGACAAATATGCATTTTGTTTAGGATATTCTCTATCGATTTGCTGTTTACAGTTTTTAATTTGATCAATTCTTCAAGAATCAACTTTATGGGTATTACATGGTCCTCTTGAAACATCTGCTTAAAAATAAACGTAGAACTTGGTGATAGTGTTGTTAGAAGCCCTGCTCCTTTTGCACCTGTATAAAGTGAGTAGCATTTAGGTGTTATAAGATTGTTACAAGTCACTTTATCATTGTGCTTATAACATTTAATGCTATCTTTACATAATTCATTCCAACGATTAATCGCCCCACATGAAATATGTCGGTTAGATGGTACTATCTTATAATGCCGTATAGTTTGCCCCAAAAGATAACGCAACCCCCTTAAATCTTCTTTGTCTGCTTGCTTACAGTTTAGGAGAGTCTTGTATTCTATAAGTAGGCTTTTGACTGAAGTAATTATAGCAGTGTTTATCATGTTAAAATAATGTTTGGTGAAAGTGAATCAAAGAATCCGTACTAGTTTTCATTAATGTCCCCTATCGAAAGAATCGAAAGACATGATAAATTACCATTGAGAACGGTTCCCTATAATCATAAGAACCGTCCCCAATTATTAGAGATATAATGAACATTTATGATTTACTTTTTATTGAGAAGATTCTCATAATAATCCAACTGTTGGGTGAATTCAGGATCACCGCGAAGGCTGCGTCCTTTAATTAGCACTTGCTCTAATTTATCCCTCCATGCTTGTGATACATCGACACTTTTTCCACACTTTAATGACATTATAGGGTTAAAATTTAAACCTTTCTTTTTTCGAGATTGACTAATTGCCAAAGAGCAAAATTCAACGATATCCTCTTTTGTATTGGGAACAGGAAACATTACTATAACATCGTATAATTCTTGATCCCTTTGCTTCTCCCCTAAATACCTTGATTTATCTCCTTCTGGATCCCAGAATGACTTTTTTACTTTAATCGGTCGAGTCCTAATTTTCTCTATTTTATCAGCTAACAATTGTACAGAAGACACATGATTATTAGAAGTGAATTCATATCCACATTCGCACCTCAAGGTCAAAGGCGGTACCTGTTTTCCACAATTTGGGCATACCCGTCCAAAAGCCTCTTTCTTCTTCTGGTCAATAGCTTCCAGCCTTTCTTCTTCACGTCTAGCTTGTTCTTTCTTCCGTCTATGGAGAATGCTGTTGATATATATTTCCAGTTCTGCGAGATCAACACCTTCTGCTTGCGCTCGTCTTGCAATCGCAGCCTTCTCGTAGTCCTCGAGAACACCGTCTTCAAGAGCAGCATAGATAAGTGCTTCCAATTCTTTGGAGAACATTCGATTATCGGGGTGTGCTTGATAAAGTGGCTTTTCGTCTCTTTTCTCATGCACGGGTCTTTCTTCTCGTGGAGAGACAGTTTGCTCTCTCTTGGAAGGTCTCGTTGCCGTATTAGAATTTGTTTCAGGCACATCCTTTTCCTCTTCATTCGACTGCATCTCACTCAATTTTTCCTGAGCCTTGTCCACCAATTGACTGGCTCTTTTCATAGCCTGATCTTTCAGTTTGTCGAGATTGGCTTTGTTTTTTAAATTGTCAAGTAATCCCATAGTAAAAATAATATGTAAATGATTGATTTATTGATTACACCTACAGTCTGTGTTGCTGTGCCATTCTGTGGAATTCACACTGTTTCTTTGTGTATGCCGACAGACGCTGGAGGGTGGCACAGGTGGCCTTCACCTGCTTGATAATGCTCTCGTTGTATTCTGCTCGGAACTCGTTGAACTGCGAGTCCGACCAGTTCTGGCTGATCTCGTCGGTCTGGCGCTTCAGCTTGTCGAATACTTGCTCCACCTGACGGCCCACTTGTTCGAGGCTCTTGGCGTAGGTCTCCACCTGGGAGATGTTTTTCATTGAACTATCTGCTGTTCCCATTTTATTGTTGTTGTTATGGTTAGTGTATTGATGATTCTCGTTTTCTTTTCCTTTTCCTTGGGCAGGAGGTAGGGCGTGAAGAGCTGCGGCTCGCCGTCCTCGGGATAGTAGTAGGCGCGGAGGCGCTCTTCGTCCTCTCCGAGTGTCTCCACGTCGATGTCGGTGCTGAAGCGCATAGGTGCGAGGTATTTGTTCTCCGTGCGCAGGATGACCTTGTGGCGGAAGCGGTCGGTAGCATCCGTACAATATTCGCCTTCGAAGAGGATATTCTCAGGCTTGTCAACTTGTAGCAGCACGTGGACACCCTGCATTGGACCTTCGTCGAGGATGAACTTCAACGCGTCGGGGAAGGTCTTTATCTTCGAGGTATCAAGGTCGTTACCACCACCAAAGAGGCCATCCATGTCACCATAGTCCATGCTGATGACATCGTTGGCGGGGTCGAAACTGTCGTTGGGCGATGCCGTGGACAGTGGCGACTTCCGTTTCATCTCGGCGAAGCGCTCGCTGCCGATGATGGCGAGCACTGTTGGCGTGGCGCACTGGTTGCATATGTCGTTGACGAGTTGCTGCAGAAGTACACCCGCCTGTGTGCGCTCTATGATGCGGCAGAGGTCGTTGGCTTCCATCGCCTTGAGAATGCCGCGGTAATTGCCCTCCTCGCGGTTCAGGCAGTCGATGACTAGGAATTTGCATGACTTGCCTAATTGACGGTAGGAAATGACGAGCGACATTAGGGCGTTGATGGTCACACCCATGGTCTGCTCTTCCTTGTTCACGCCGAAGAAGAGGATGTTTTCGGAGAAGTCACGGTGGAGGGGGATAGACGTGAGGTCGCCCTTCAATCCCACGTTGTGACCTACGACAGCCACGGGGTCGTTCTTGCTCATCGAGGCAATGGACTCCTTCTCCTTCTCGTCGAGGGAGAACATTGACGAACCGCGGAAATAGGCTCCGCCGTTGCTGGCATGACCCTCCGACTTCTCCTGCGAGGCGGTGATGGCGGTCTCCAGTTCCTCATCCTTGGCGTAGAATGTCTGCACTTGTGCCATCAGTTCCTTTTTGTGGTAGTAACAACACTGGCCTGTTGGCTGTTTTGCAGTTTTGTCACCGCTGTCAGGCACGAGGATGTTGGAGTCCGATGGTGCGCACATCAGCAGGAAACACTCGGTAAGGTTCTTCAGAATCTGCCCGGATATGTCGGTCTCGTCGAGCGTCTGCGTGGCGAGTAGCATGTGTATGCCCTGGCTTCGGCCTTGCGTGGCGATGATGTTAAGAATGGCTGACATTTCGCGTTGCATTTCGTAGCTGCTTGGCCGCATATCGGGCTTGCTGAACATCACCTGGCATTCGTCGGCAACGAAAAGCACCTGAGGCATCCTCTTATCGGGATGCTTGCGGTTATAGCCGTCGATGTTGTTCACACCTTCAGCCTGCCACAGTTTCACGCGGCGGCGGTTCTCCTCTTTCAGTTCACGTAGGATTTCGAGGGTCATTTGCGGGTCGCTGTTGTCGACGAGCACCGCCTTGGCGTGGCGGATGCCGCGGTAGCGGTTGAACTCAACGCCCTTGAAGTCCATCAAGTAGAGCATCAGGTCCTCGGGAGCGTACTTGTTGATGGCGGAGGTGATGATGTTATTGAGCAGCACCGACTTTCCGGAACCTGACTGGCCGAGGATGAAGGCGTGGATGTAGTCGCCGGAGTTGAAACGCAACGTCACTTCCTGGCGGTTCTCGATGTCAAGGCCCACGGTGACGCTGATTTCCGACATTACAGGCTCGTAGGCGGCTCCCGCCACGGCCGCGAAGTCCTGTTTCAGTGTGACGCGCTTTGGCACGCGAGCGCATTCCTCGCGCAAGTAGTCGAAGCATACGTTAGCGAGCAAGGGCTTGCCACTGAAAGGAGTGTAGTTTATCAATGCATCCCTGCCGTCGGGTTCGGGCAGACAAAGGGCTTGGTATTTGTGCTCGTCGAGTAGTTGGCGTTCCTCCTTGTTGCGCAACTGGCAGTCGGTGTTGTGAAGGATAATGAAGTAGATGCCGCAGCGCGCCCCGTTCTCGAAGAGGGGCAAAAGCTGCTGCATGTAGTTGTCGTAACTGTTGGGATAGTTGTTGAGGATAATGACCTCATAGGGAAGGGCAATCTCGTGGTTGCGGTTGTTCCATGCCACGAGGTTGCCGTATTTCTTCATCACCGCAGTCATATGCTCCAGCAACCCCCTCAGGCGTTGGGTGGCGGTCTCATCGTTGTACACGATCTCGTCGTGGTAGAGCATGGGGTCGAGGTTGGTAGTGAACATGTCGGACATTCCCGTCAAACCGAAGTCGAATACGTTGAGAAGTACTTTCTTCGCAGGCAAGCCAAGGAGCATATTCATCACGAGAGTGGCAAGGATGGCGCGGGCCTCACGTTTCTGGTGACCGGAATAAGGAATGACGAAATTCTGCAGGGGATTATTCTCGTCTTGCCAGGGTACGAAGGCGGGGGATTCCACGGTGTCGCCGCAGATGGTGTCCACGAGTCGGTCGGAGGTAGCCAGGTGATCGAGAGAGAAGCGCCGTCCAGAGTTGGTGCGAAGACGGTCTTTCAACCTCCCTGCTTCGACGTCAGACAAGTAGTCGGGAAGGTTGACTTGAAAGAGTTCGGGATGGAGGTCGCGAAGGGCCTCCATGCAACCTAAGAAATCCTGACGGGCAGCATCTCTCTGCCGTTGCCATTCCTCCTTCTCCAGGGATGCCATTCCGTGCACGGCAGAGGCATAGGCCTCCAAGCACTCGCGTATGGGGTTGAGAGTGATATACTTCATAGTGTGATGGTCGTGTTATTCCTTGTCAAATACGGGACGGATGTTCATGCCGATGTGGCGGGCCATGGTGATGATTTCGGCACCCTGTATGCTGAACTCGAGCAGATAAGCGCGGCGGGGTTCTTTGTCGTAGAGTTCGGAGGTCCAATAACGCCCGTAATACCAACTATCCTCGTAGTCGGTGCCAAAACGGCTGCCTGCGGCGGGAAGGAAAATGCTGTTGCCCGTGTGTCCTATCACCTGAAAGCCTGGGATACCGTTGATGGCTGTCCAGTACCACTGGCACTGCTGTCGCAATTCCTCCATCTCGGCCTTGGTTGGGATGCGCCACGTCTCCGCCCACCGCTCACGGGCGATGTCGTCTTCTGTGCCGCTGATGTTTTCGGGCGGGTTGTCATCGGGGTAATCGTCTGGGGCAGTTGAGGTCTTTTGACCTGACGGGTCAGCCCAGCCCACATAGAGCCCAGGCTGCTCGCCGCTCGTCGCACCGACGTTGCGACTCGACCACAAGACCGAGAGACCAAGGTCGACAGGCACGCCGGTGCCGCGACGCTGACGGGCCTCGAGCAGTTGCCACAGGGGTGTCACATCGGCGGTAACGCCGAGGATATTGTTCTCACCGTCGCACTCTACGGCATAGAGGTCGAGGATTCCGTCACCGCGTAGGGCCTCCGAAAGAGACCCTCTAATTTCCGAAAGATTACGTGTCATCGCTGTCATGTGTTACAGTGTGGGAGGAGGAACGGGGCCGTTGCCACCAATCGGAGGAGGTGTCTGGCCGCCTATTGGCGGCGGGGGGGCGAAGAGGGCGGCGAGTTCAGGAACGGTATTGGCAGGAGCCCACTGGGGCATGCCCTGCGACCACACCTGTGTTTGGGCATTAAACAGCCCTTGTTGAGCGTATTGACGCAAAGTGTTCACGTCGAAAGGACCGGCTTGCTGGCCATTGATGAAGGCATGGTAGAGCGTGGACGTCATTGGGGGAGGCGTGCCCATACCCATCGGGGGTGGCGTGCCGCCCATCTGGGGTGCGCCGCCCATTTGTTGGCCGCCGAACATGCCTCCGCCCATCTGCTGCTGTGCGCCGAACATTCCACCACCCATCTGTTGGTTTAACATTCCACCACCCATCTGTTGGCTGAACATGCCACCGCCTATGTCACTTTGTCCCAGCGTAGGGCGGCGACCGTCTTCTATCAGTTGCATCTGTCCAGCCTCGGTCACGTCGCGCTCTATGCGAAGCCGCTCGCGTTGGTCATCAAGCTGCATCCGTGCTGTCTCGACGGTCTGCATCCTACGCATCTCCATGTCCATCTCGTTGTTCTGCTCGAAGTTAGAAATGGAAATCCGGTGCTGAGTCAGCGTCCGCTCGCGCTCCAGGTCGGCAGTAAGGGCTTTCAGTTCGCTGTAGCCTCGGCTATCCTTGTCGATGTTGATGGAGGTGATGCTGATATTACGAACGGTAATGCCGAAAAGCTGCGCCACCTGTGGGGCGACACGTGCCTGCACAAGTTGGCTGATTTCCATCACCTTGCGTTCAAGTTGCACTACGGGAATCTGGGCATCGGCAGGGGCATTGCTCACCACGCCTTTGACGAAAAGTGTCACCTGTCCGCGGAGTTTGTTCTTGAAAGTCTCATCGCTATAGGCCTCGTTCTTGTTGATTTGATGGAATAGATCCATATCGTCAATACTATAGACGATGCTGCCGTGAACGGATACCGGACATCCTGTATCCATAAAACGAGGATCGTACACATCGAAATAGGGGATGGTGAAATTCACCTGACTGCCTTTTGACAGGTTGCTCAGGTTGGTATAGTTGTTTTGCACCATGTCGCGCCTGGCTTGTTCCACGGCGGCTTGCTTCTCTTCCTCTGCTTTCTTGGAGGATTTTAATCCGAAAAATGCCATAATCGTTGATGATTTTGATGTTTTTGATGTATTATGATTATATATTATTGGCATGAGGCTCCTCTTTATTTGGGATGCTGTACGCGATACTTCATTTTCGGCTTCATCATGTCCATATATAAAGTAGGTGTGAGCCTTCTTTCGTTCTCAGTCAGAAGGTTCTGCAATACCCGTAACAAAAAAGAATGAAACCAGCCCACACCCATAGCTATATGTCTGGTTACAATTCCCCTACAAGAGGAATAGCCCCATCAATACAAACCATGGGAGAAGCAGCCTTCAGCCTTTCACCTTTTGTTACATTGAATTTTGCAGATTCTCTGACTGGTGAAGTCCAATAGCTCTCCTCAATGTCTGTCATCGTACATAGTCCGATGTCAGGTACAAAGATAGTGCAAATCGAGTGAAATACCAAACAAAATACGAAGTTTTTGTTTGAATTTCCGATGCAGCCTATCTTCGATACGAAGTATCAAAGAGAGAAATGTTTCAAAGACCGCCTGTTGTGAGCTGGTATTTTTAGTCTTCTTGTACAATATGCAAAAATAGTGTTTTTCAATAAATTCACCTCCATGTTTTCGTGTCCTTTTTTGTCCATTTTGCATCAACTATAGTGATTCTATAATTCATCTTGTTCTTCATATCGTTTTTTTTTATACCTTTGTGCGGTCTTTAACAGAGTACATCATCCATACTTATGCACATCAGAGACGTAGAACTATCCGACGCGAAGGCTTTACTCATCATTTATGCCCCTTACGTCGAAAACACAGCCATCACCTTCGAATACGACGTCCCGTCGGAAGAGGAGTTCCGCGAACGCATCTCCAAGGTCACCCGTCAGTTCCCGTGGGTGGTGGCAGAGGAGGACGGACATATCGTAGGCTATGCCTACGCCAGTCACTTCAAGGAGCGGGCCGCCTACCAATGGGCTGTGGAGACTTCTATCTATGTAGACCGCCGCATGAAACGTCGAGGGATAGGCCTGTTGGTGCACGATGCGCTCGAACAACGGTTGCGGCAACAGGGCATCCTCAACATGAACGCATGCATCTCCTATTGCGAGCAAGAGGATGAATATCTGTCACTCGACAGTGTGCGTTTCCACGAACGGCTCGGTTACCAACTGGTGGCCCACTTCCATCAGTGTGGCAAGAAGTTCGGCAGATGGTACGATATGGTGTGGATGGAAAAACTCATAGGTAAACACACCTGACGGACGCTTGGCAAAATAAGAATAACCATACCCTACATGAAGGACAACAAACAACAGTCTACCAGAATCAGGCAGATGGAGCAGCGGTTTGTACGTGTGTCGGCTGCAGTGAAACGGCTCTCTGCCGCTCTCGACAGGTATGAGTCGGTGCAGGAGCCGATAGCAGACCTAAAGGCATATTTCAGCAGCGATGTATGGCGGCAGGATTATGCAGACGATGAGGCCGGACTTCTTCCCGAAGGTCTGAAGCGAGGCGTGCTCTCCGAGGACGGTATATGGAACCTGCTCTCCGACGTCGATGACCTGAACCAGCGACTACAAAAACTGGCTGCAAAGACATAGCCTCTATCCTACCCAACCACTAACGCAGTTTCACAATGGCATATGAGGTGGCAGGCATGTGGATAGTCATGCTGCCTTCCTTTTTGTTGTGCTCCATGGCGAAACGGTCACCGGCAAGGAGTTGGGTCTTCCTGAACTTCACATTGACGGGGAATGTGGCATCCGAGGCAGCAGCCCTGGGGTTGAGCATTACCAACACCACATCATCGCCTGCCGCACGGGCATAGACGAAAGGATAGACCGATGGCGACGGTTTGCTGGCATCGGCCGAGGGGTAGATGGGCACAAACTCGGCATAATTGGCGAGGGCTGGTTCGCTATGGCGCAGTGCGATGAGTCGGCGTGTCTTGTTGAGCAGCGAGTTGGGGTCTTTCTCCTGTGCCGCCACATTGGGCGCGTCTGCCGACGGGTCTATCGGGAGATAAAGCCTTGAGGCGTCTGCAGTGGAGAACCCGAGGTTCTTGCCGTTGCTCCATTGCATCGGTGTGCGTGCGCCATTGCGTGGTTGATAGGCGCCCTCCACCTGCGGCCAGTTGCTGGGCAACTGTCTCATGCCAATCTCGTTGCCATAATAGAGGAAAGGCACACCGGGCATTGTGAAGCCAAAAGCGTAGACGATTTCCAGTTCCTTATCGCTGCGGCGGTTGCCAAGGCGGGCATTGTCGTGGTTGCCGAGTGGCAGACTGATATAGCCCTTCCCCACCGTTTTCTCATATTGGTCCATATAACTCTTGAGGAAGGCGGTGATGTCGCCCTTTCCCTCAGCGTCGAAATAACTGTGCCCTTCGCTCACGCCGTTGAGGATGCGCCAACTCTCCTTCTGGAACAGGTCGTTATATCCGTTGAACCAATGGAAGAAGTCCACGTGGAAACAATTGTCGAGGGCATCGGCAGGATACGACCACTCTGCCACCATGAACCCCTGAGGATATTCCTTTTCCAGAAGTTGACGTATCTCCCGCCAGAAGAGTTTCGTCTCGTTCTCATTGGTGTTGAAGAACTGCTCGTTGCCCCTCACCTGCCGCGTCTTTACAAGGGCTCCCGCCATGTCGGCACGGAAGCCGTCAGCGCCCATGTCCATCCAGAACCGCAACACGTCCTTCAGGTCCTCGCGCATCGCCAGCACATCGGGATGGTTGGTGGGCAACTGCCACGGCTGGTTGGGGTCGGGATTGGAGAAGCCGAAATTGAGGGCGGGCTGACACCAGTAGAAGTTGCGCATGAACTGGCCGTTGCGCTGTCCGTAGCCTTTTATGAACGACCCGGCGAACTCGCGTGGTGGGTCCACCCAGTTGGTCTCCGTCCAGATGTAGTAGTTGGAGTATTTGTTCTTCTCCTGTTTCTGCGACTCCACAAACCATGGGTTGTCGATGGAGGTATAACTGATGACATAGTCGAAGATGACGTGCATGCCGCGCTTGTGGGCCTCCTCAAACAGTCGGCGGGCATCGTCGTTGGTGCCATAGCGTGGCGCAATCTTGTAATAATCGCGGATGTCGTAACCGGCATCATGGAAGGGAGAATCGAAGAACGGGTTGAACCAAATGGCGTCTACGCCGAGGCTCTTCACGTAGTCGAGTTTGCTGATGATGCCTTGCAAATCGCCAATGCCGTCGCCGTCGGAGTCGCAGAAGGTTTGCGGATAGATTTGGTAGAACACGGCATTTTTGGCCCACTCGGGCACCTTAGGGATTTCATACTTACCAGTAATGGTCTGCGCCGTGGCAGTCAGCGAGAGCATCGCTACAAGCAACAGGAGGAATTTTTTGATAGTCATGATATTTAGGCGTAGTTTTTATTCAAGTTTGCTGAGATTCCTAACGAAGTGCGCACTTTTTCGTAGGGCACTGATGTCACTATTGGTTTTGACGAAGCCAAAAATAGTGAAAAAAACAATCCCTTGCAAGTTTTTTTTCTATTTTTGCATGGATTCGAGCCATTTCAAATACCATTTCATTATCTTTGGCTTTGCCGAAGATACTCCGTCTCGGCAAAAGAAATAAATGAATTTATTTCGTTCTGCACTCAACTTTTCGTATCTTTGGCTTCGCCGAAGATACTCGCGCTCGGCAGTGAAAATAAAAACTATTTTATTTTGCACTGCGCTCGCTTATTCGTACTTTGGCTTCGCCGAAGATACTCGCGCTCGGCAGTGAAAATAAAAACTATTTTATTTTGCACTGCGCTCGCTTATTCGTATCTTTGCCACAAGAATGTGCGAGCATCGCCATTTTATCCTTAATTATAATAATCAACTTAACCTCTACCACTATATGAAAAGTTTTGCACCCAAACCGTGGATTCTTCCACAACCCGTGCTGATTATTGGTACATACGACAAAAACGGTAAGGCCAATGCCATGAATGCCGCCTGGGGCGGCCAGTGGGACATGCACGAAATCATCATCTCACTCGGAAGTCATGCCACCACCGACAACCTTGCCGACATTCCCGAACTTACCGTTACCTTCGCCACTACCGACACGATGGTCGCCTCTGACTTCGTGGGTATTGCGAGCGGCAGAAACATGCCCGACAAAATGGAACGCACTGGCTGGGCCATAGAGAAAGCCCCCAATGTGAACGCCCCATTGTTCAAGGCATTCCCCATGACCCTCGAATGCAAGGTGAAACAGAAGATTGACGAATCAGAAACCGGCTACTACCTGATAGCAGAGATTGTCAACATCCTCTGCGATGAACAGTACCTTGCCGACGACGGCAAGCCCGATGTGGCAAAGATGGGCCTCATCACCTTCGACCCCGTCCACCACACCTATATCCAACTGGGCAAGAAAGTTGGCGACGCGTTCGCCGACGGCAAGCAACTGAAAGACTAACCCTTGAAGATAGCAATATGGAATACATGTCTCAGGAAGGCTACGACAAACTGGTGGAGGAACTCCGCCAGTTGGAGAGCGAACTGCCTGTAGTGAGAGAAGCCATAGCCGAAGCCCGCGACAAGGGCGACCTCAGCGAGAATTTTGAATACCATGCCGCGAAGCGCGAACAGTCGCGGCTCTTGGGAAGAATCCGATTCAAGCAGAGAGTCCTTGCCAATGCACGGGTCATCGACATGTCGAGACTGGGCAACGACAAAGTGCAACTGCTCAGCAAGGTGACCATTACCGAACTCCATGGGCAGTCGTCAAGCGATGATAACACCCCTTCCTCTCCTGCTGCCACGAAGACCTATATGATTGTCAGTCCGCATGAGGCCAACCTCCACGAAGGAAAGATTTCCATCAAGTCACCCATCGCCCATGCCCTCCTCAACAAGGCTGCCGGCGATGTCGTGGAAGTCCACGTCCCCGCCGGCACCATGCGGCTCCGCATAGAGAGTATAGAAATGTAAGGCTTCCTCCGATTGGAATTGACACATCACTTGAATGTAGGTTGCGCCTCTTCTGAATAAACCGACATAAAGAGAGGCACAGAACTAACAAAAGTGAAGCACCAACGAAGCCTTTAGAATAGCAAATGCGACAAAAAAAGTGGGCATTCCGCTTTTTTGTCGCATATTTGTTTTTCGGTCGCAACGTATTGAGAAGAAAAACAGCATAAATCCATTGCAACAGTCAAAAGCCGGCATATCTTTGCATTGTCAAACGACGGAAAGGTGACACAAACCACCCCACCACTCGCAAGACAAAACAACAAGATTATTAACTAAAAAAAATAAATAATTATGAAAAAGATTGCCAGAATGCTTATGTTTGTCGCTCTTCTTACACTCGGCACGACCACGACACTTACGTCATGTGATGAAAACCAAATGGAAGACTTTGTTGAGTCTGTCAACATCATCGGAACATGGAGTTGCACAGAGTCCGTCATCTCCACCACTAACCCCTCTGCCAACAGGTACCACTACAACGGCCTCATCACCTTCAGGGCCAACCACTCCTTCACCGACAGTTATGGTGACACCGGTACATGGTCTATCAAGAATAGGATGATCACCCTCGTCTACGACAACGGACTCATCAGAAACGTGCAGTTCCTCATTCAGGACGGCTACACCTCCCAGACGATGGTGCTTACCACCACACTCAACATGGCTCATGGAGATACCTGCCTCTGCTCGGTGGTGCTGAGAAACGTGAAAAGGTAACTACTGCGAATCAGCCATTACGCTGTCACTGTCAGGCACGACTCCAACTATGACGGCCCGAGCCGCACCCCCGCCCAAGCGGGAATCACCAAACCAATCCCCACATCCTCCACAGCAAGGATGTGGGGATTAAACTTGTTTTATTCAGAAAAAATCAGTATTTTTGCCCTCCGTAATCCCTGATGGGTAAAACAGATGAATAAGCCACGCTCCTATATCCTTCACATCCCGTTGCTCTCGGCATTGCTGTTCCTGCCACTCACCCTGTCGGCAGCCACCACGACAGCAGAAGCCGACAGCCTGCTGGCATTTCTCTACCGCTACATGCCCCTGCCCGACCGATGCGACTACGACACCGCCTTCTACAGGCGCAACGTGGAACTGTCGCTGAGAGCCCGCGAGGAGATGCCGTGGGGACACCACATCCCCGACCGGGAGTTCAGGCATTTCGTCCTTCCCGTGAGGGTGAACAACGAGAACCTCGACAACAGCCGCGAAGTATTTTTCCAACAACTCAAAGAGCGGCTGCAAGGTCTCTCGATGAGCGAAGCCATACTCGAGGTGAACCACTGGTGCCACGAACGCGTGACCTACCGGCCCAGCGATGCCCGCACCAGCAGTCCACTCGCCACTGTGCGCACCGCCTACGGCCGGTGTGGCGAGGAGAGCACCCTCCTTGTGGCAGCACTGCGCTCTGTGGGTATCCCTGCCCGACAGGTGTACACCCCACGGTGGGCACATACCGACGACAACCACGCGTGGGTAGAGGCATGGGCCGACGGCCGTTGGTATTTCCTCGGAGCCTGCGAACCCGAACCGGTGCTCAACCTGGGATGGTTCAACGAGAGTGCCTCGCGGGGCATGCTGATGCACACCAAGGTCTTCGGCGATTACGACGGTCCGGAGGAGGTGATGAGCCGCACACCCTGCTATACGGAAATCAATGTCATCGGCAATTATGCCCCCACTGCCACTCTCCGAGTCAGGGTGACCGATGCAGCCGGACTCCCCGTGGAAGATGCCCTGGTAGAGTTCAAACTCTACAATTACGCTGAGTTCTACACCGTAGCAAGCAAGAAGACCGATGCCACCGGTAGCACATCGCTCACGGCGGGACACGGCGACATGCTCCTATGGGTGACAAAAGACGGCAAGGCTGCCATGCGGAAAGTGAGTTTCGGCAAGGACAAGGAGGCCACAGTGACACTCGACGGCACGCCACTGCCCCAGCAGGTCGACCTCGACATGACACCACCGCCAGTGAGTGCTACACTTCCTGAGGTCACCCCCGGCCAACGGGCCATCAACAACAACCGTCTCCTCATCGAAGACAGTATCCGGCAAGCCTACGAGAAGACCATGCCCGTAGAGGCTTGGCGGGGCAACCACCAAGTCATCCAGACCTTCCTCGACCAAGCCGCCAACCCGCTGATGGCCAACAAACTGCTGGAGGTCATCTCTGCCAAGGACCTGCGCGACATCCCCATGGAGGTGTTGCTCGACAACGAGGTGGCCTCCACCGACACCTCAGCCATCTACTGCCAGTATGTGCTCAACCCACGGGTGGAGAACGAATGGCTCACCCCCTACAAGGCCTTCTTCCGCCAACATATGAAAGGCGTGGCTGGACCCAGCCAACTGGTGGAATGGTGCCGCAAAAACATCCGCATCGACAACGAGCACAATCCACAGCAACTGCGCATGCGCCCCATGAGCGTTTACCAGCATAGGGTTACCGATGAGTTGGGAAGAAACATCTTCTTCGTGAGCGTGGCGCGCAGTCTGGGCATTCCCGCCCGCATCAACGAGGTAGACGGCCGGCTGCAATACCATGATGACGGCCATTGGCACGATGTGGGCTTCAACGACGAAGAAGGAAGCAGCCAGGAAGGAACCATGAACCTGACATTCGACTTCCACCCCACAAGATATGTCGATGACCCCAAATACTACGTCCATTTCACCCTCAGCAAGATGGACAACGGACGACTGCAACTGCTCACCTACCCTGAGGAGGCCACATGGAAAAACCTGTTCTCGCATGGCGTGACACTCGAGAGCGGCGACTACTGGCTGACCACAGGCACGAGGATGGCCAGCGGACGGGTGCTGGCACAGTTGACACACATCACCGCCGGTACACAGGCGGTGGCGCTCACCCTGCGTGAAGACCCAGAAAACGTGCAGGTAATTGGGGCTTTCAATGCCGAGAACCGATACCGCCAACTGTCGCAAGCGCCATCTTCACAGACGTTGCTCAGCACCACTGGGCGCGGCTACAACATCCTGGGCATCATCATGCCCAATCACGAGCCCACCAACCATGCCCTGCGTGACATCATGGCGTGCAAGGAAGGTTTCGAGCAATGGGGGCGGAAAATGATACTCCTCTTCGAGCACGAGGAAGACGCGCGGCGCTTCGACTTCAGCGAGTTTCAGCAGATGCCCTCGACCACCGTATGGGGAATAGACGAAGACGGGACGAGTCTGGCCAACATCTGCAAGGAAATGCATCTCGAGTCATCGTCTTTGCCGGTATTCATCATCTACGACACCTTCAACCGTGTGGTGTTCATCCAGCAAGGCTATACCATCCATCTGGGCGAACAACTGCTCAAAGTGATATCACAAATAAAAAACTAAACTGTCGCTAGTAAGGAAAGATAAGAAGGTGGAGCAAATGCGAAACCTGTTAGAAATCCACAGCGCGGAGAATCCTTGCCACCTCCTCACTCTGAGTGACACCTGTGCCGCCAGAGGCTGAGCCGTGAATCTCCATGGCACCTGTCTGCTGAAGAATTTGCCGTGCATTGTGCGAGTCGACGCCACCACCAGGCATGACGATGAACCGGTCGGAGGCATGTTCACACAACTGCCGCAGCAGAGGGATTCCCTCAAAGGCAGTGGGCTGCTGCCCTGAGGTGAGAAGCCGTCGGCATCCCAGGTCGATGATTTGCTGCAAGGCGATAAACGGAGAGCGGCATTCATCGAAAGCACGGTGAAAAGTCACGGGCTTGTCTTTCGATGCCTCCACTAGCCGCGCCATGGCAGCGAGGTCGATGTCACCATCAGGCAGAAGGGCGCCACAGACAATACCGTCGACATAGGGCAAGGCTTCGGCGATGTCGTGCACCATCACTTGTACCTCATCCTCCGAATACACGAAGTCGCCTTCGCGTGGTCTTACCAACAGGTGCACGGTGAGCCGAGGGGCCATCTCCCGCACAGCCCTCACCATGCCGAGCGAGGGTGTCAGTCCGCCAAGCGGCAGTGCGGCACAGAGTTCGATACGCTCCGCGCCTCCTCTTAAGGCTTCCCGCACACTCTGCAGGTTGCCGGTACATGCTTCAAAAAGATGGTTCATATCTGCTATGAAGGAGTGTTAAAAGGGAGATAAAGGGATGTCCGTCATTTCACTTGCGAAAGTCGGGATGCTCCATATACAATAACGGAGAACACCTCCGAAAATTGCATGAATACGGGCTTCGGCAGAAAATGAAAGATAACTTCATTTGAGATAGTTTTCGTAAGTTGAGCGAATGCAAATACACATGAAACAGAATAATATTCTTTCAAGTCATTTGCAACACGCCATTTATGGAATATTCATCTACAAAATCGGCTATAATAGAGGAATCTTCTGAATATCAACAAAAATTTGGAGGATAATTCTAAACATCGTACCTTTGCCACCAGAAACCAAAAGTTGAACCATCCCCTACTCTCCTCGCCATCTGGCGGAAGACAAAGGGATTAAAAAAGGAAAGGAAAAGACGATGAGTACAAAGAAGAACTACCGTTTCGAGACCCTGCAACTCCATGTAGGCCAGGAACAGGCCGACCCTGCAACCGACGCACGTGCCGTTCCCATTTACCAGACCACGAGTTATGTGTTCCACAACTCACAGCATGCTGCCGACCGTTTCGGTCTGCGCGACGCAGGCAACATCTACGGACGCCTGACGAACTCCACGCAGGGCGTGTTCGAAGACAGGGTGGCAGCCCTCGAGGGCGGTGTGGCTGGCCTCGCCGTGGCGAGTGGTGCCGCCGCCATCACCTATGCGCTGCAAAACATCGTACAGGCAGGCGACCATATCGTGGCAGCCGACAACCTCTATGGCGGTTCTTATAACCTGATTACCCATACCCTCGCCACACAGGGCATCACCAACACCATCCTCAACGTCAACGACCTTGAAGCCCTCGAGGCCGCCATACAGCCCAACACGAAGGTGGTGTATGCCGAGACCTTTGGCAATCCCAACAGCGACGTGCTCGACATCGAAGGAGTGGCAGCGGTAGCCCATCGTCACGGACTCCCGCTCATCGTCGACAACACCTTTGGCACGCCCTATCTCATCCGTCCATTGGAGCATGGTGCCGACATTGTGGTGCACTCCGCCACGAAGTTCCTGGGCGGTCATGGCAGCAGCCTCGGCGGTGTGGTAGTAGATGGCGGGAAGTTCGACTGGCTTGCCCAACCCGATAAGTTCCCCACCCTTGCCAAGCCCGACCCCTCATATCACGGCATCGTTTTTGCCCAGGCAGTGGGGGCAGCCGCCTTCGTCACCCGCATCCGTGCCGTCATCCTGCGCGATACCGGAGCCGCCATCTCGCCCTTCAACGCTTTCATCCTGTTACAGGGTGTGGAGACACTGAGTCTGCGTGTGGAGCGCCATGTGGAGAACGCGCTGAAGGTGGTTGACTTCCTGAAGAACCACCCCAAGGTAGCAAAGGTGAACCATCCCGCTCTGGAGAGCCACCACGACCATGCACTCTACCAGAAGTATTTCCCCAATGGCGGTGGCAGCATCTTCACCTTCGAGATCAAGGGCGGACAAGAAGAGGCATGGCGTTTCATCGACGCGCTGCAGATTTTCTCGTTGCTTGCCAATGTGGCCGATGTGAAGAGCCTCGTCATCCATCCCTATACCACCACACACTCACAGATGTCGCCAGAGGAGTTGGAAGAGCAGCACATCACGCCCTCTACTATCCGTCTGTCTATCGGCACAGAGCACATCGACGACATCATCGACGACCTGGCACAAGCATTTGATAAGATTTGATGATTAAAGATTTTTGAAATATGACGAAAATTGCAAAACAACTGACAGAACTCATTGGCAACACACCGTTGCTTGAGTTGAACAAGTATTCACAGGCAAAGGGCATCAAGACGCCCATCGTAGCAAAAGTGGAGTACTTCAACCCCGGTGGCTCCGTAAAAGACCGCATCGCTCTGGCGATGATCGAAGACGCGGAGCAGAAGGGAATGTTGAAACCCGGTGCCACCATCATCGAACCCACCAGCGGCAACACCGGCGTAGGACTGGCATTGGTTTCCGCCGTCAAAGGCTACAAACTCATCCTTACCATGCCCGAGACGATGAGCATCGAACGCCGCAACCTCGTCAAGGCTTACGGTGCAGAGGTGCGGCTCACACCGGGCAAGGACGGTATGCCTGGCGCCATACGTGCCGCTGAAGCCCTGCGCGATTCCATCCCAGGGAGCATCATCCTGCAGCAGTTTGAGAACGAAGCCAACCCTGCCAAGCACTATGCCACCACCGGACCGGAAGTATGGCAGCAGACCGACGGGAAGATTGACATCTTCGTGGCTGGTGTGGGCACCGGCGGCACTGTCTCAGGAGTGGGCAAATTCCTGAAGGAGCAGAACCCCGACGTGCAGGTGATAGCCGTAGAGCCGAAGTCATCGCCCGTATTGAACGGCGGGCAGAGCGGACCACATAAGATTCAGGGCATCGGTGCCGGCTTCATTCCCAAAACCTACGATGCAGGAACCATCGATGAGGTATTCGACGTCGACAACGACGATGCCATCCGCACCGGACGTGAGATTGCCCAGCAAGAAGGGCTCCTCGTTGGCATCTCGGCAGGCGCTGCTCTCTACGCTGCCTCACAGGTAGCCCTTCGCCCGGAAAACGCAGGCAAGACCATCGTCGTCTTGTTGCCCGACACTGGCGAGCGTTACCTCTCCACCGTCCTCTATGCTTTCGAGGACTACCCCTTATAAACAGCAATTGAAGATTGATTTCGGCTAACACAAAGATACAGAGGTACAGAGGATAAAAACTCTGTATCTCTGTATCTTTGTGCGGGCTGAACAAAAGGCGGGGTGTCCTCTACAGTCCCAGTTTGTATCCTATAGTGAGGATGAGGGCACTGTTTTTCATGTTGTCAAGTTGAACGTCATTATTGTTCACTGTCGACAGACCGAAACGATAGCGCAGGTCGATGACCAGTCCTAAAAACGAATTGCCCAACCTCGGTTCGAAGGAGAGTCCCACAGGAAGGGAAACCTCCACATTCTTGTAATCTTCCTTACATTTCTCGCCATCCAGTTTGGCTTTCGAGAGGAATCCTATCTCCGTGCCACACTGTAGGGCCAACCATGGCATGACATAAGACTTCGCCATCGGCCCCACGCTGACATATTCGAGGTTCAGCGATTTGTCCAATGACTTGATTTTCGCACCAATGTTGTCGTGGCTGACATCGAGACCGATGGCGATCTGGTCGGTGACACTGTAGTCGAGTCCAAGACCCAATGTCCATCCCACCTTCAGTTTCGTGTCATCGCTACCTGTCAGTGTTGACAGGTTACCACCTCCACGAAACCGGAAAACCATATCTCCCGCGGTCTGTGCATTCAAATTCGCCATGGTCATCATGGCGACCAGCACCATCAATAATATCTTTTTCATAACGTCTCTATTTCATTCGCTACCAACTACTTGCAGAAGATTGACGCAAATCAATTGGAGCCTGATTCTATGAGTATGCAAAAATAGCAAAGAAAAAGTGATCAACCAAATAGCATTCTGTTTTTTTGATTATCTTCGCAATATGAATGTCGGTTTAAATGACAGACAAGGAGGCGATGAGGAGGATGACTAGCAGATGGAGCAGTTGGTCGAAGCCGTAAAGTATCCAGAAGGGCTTTTGTGTATTGTCTGCCAGCAAGGGGAAATGGCCTGTGAGAATACCTTTCATCGTATCGATAACAAAATGGGTGACCAACTGTAGGGCGGCAAGCCATAGGCACATCTTCCATGAGATGCCCATAACGGCAAGGACGGCTCCCATCAGGATGGCATGCACTGCAGCATGGCCAACAATCGGCAACAAAGGCCATCCCTTGGCCTTGGCTGCTATCATGCCGTGCGTTGTCAGACAGTAATCTGCCAAGAAATGACATATTAACAAGGATAACAATATATATATCATAGGTTTTCTATTTATTTCGGATAGAGACAAAAAAATCGGATGTCTCACGACAACCGATTTTCAAAAAACAAACTACTTAAAAACTAATCTACTAAAACAAATCAAAAAAATCTTTTATATTTATTTCAATATAATCTTACTTTATAGTCTTACTTTTCAGATTGCAAAGGTAACATCTTTTTCCTAATCCGACAACTCTTTTAATGTAATTTTACACTAAATCAGTATTTTTTATCTAAAAAAGGGGATGACACAGTGGCCATCCCCTTAAAATTGCAAAGTAGGTGTGACAATTCTACATCATTCCACCCATTCCCGGAGCGCCGCCCATTGGCATGGCAGGCTTCTCCTCGGGCTTGTCGACCACGAGGCACTCGGTGGTGAGGAACATGCCGGCGATAGAGGCAGCATTCTCGAGGGCTACCCTTGCCACCTTGGCAGGATCGATGACACCACTCTTGCGGAGGTCCTCATAGACATCAGTGTGGGCGTTGTAACCGAAGTCGCCCTTACCCTCGCGCACCTTCTGTACGACGACGGCACCCTCGCCACCAGCATTGATGACAATCTGGCGCAGCGGCTCCTCGATGGCACGTGCCACAATATTGATACCTGTCTGCTCGTCGGCATTGTCGCCCTTCACATCTGCCAGGGCGTCGAGGGCGCGGATGTAGGTGGTACCACCACCTGCCACAACACCTTCCTCGATGGCTGCGCGAGTGGCACAGAGAGCATCGTCGACACGGTCTTTCTTCTCCTTCATCTCTACCTCGCTGTTGGCACCCACATAGAGCACGGCAACACCACCGGAGAGTTTGGCCAGACGCTCCTGGAGTTTCTCCTTGTCGTAAGAACTGGTGGTATTGGCAATCTCGTTCTTGATGGCAGCCACGCGGTCGGCAATGGCCTGTTTCTCACCAGCACCGTCGACGATAGTGGTGTTGTCTTTCGAGATGGTCACCTTCTCACAGGTTCCCAGCATATCGAGAGTAGCCTGCTCGAGTTTGAGACCCTTCTCTTCGCTGATGACCACGCCACCGGTAAGCACGGCGATATCCTCGAGCATGGCCTTGCGGCGGTCGCCGAAACCAGGAGCCTTGACGGCACAGATTTTCAAACCAGAGCGCAGGCGGTTGACCACCAAAGTGGTAAGAGCCTCGGAGTCAACATCCTCGGCGATGACGAGCAATGGGCGTCCGCTCTCAGCAGCAGGCTGAAGGATGGGGAGGAACTCCTTGATGTTGGAGATTTTCTTGTCGTAGATAAGGATGAGGGGGTTGTCGAACACACACTCCAGTTTGTCGGGGTCGGTAACGAAATAACCGCTCAGGTAGCCCCTGTCGAACTGCATTCCCTCTACCACTTCGATATGGGTGTCGCGGCTCTTGCTCTCCTCGATGGAGATAACGCCGTCTTTTGACACCTTGCGCATGGCGTCGGCAAGCAGTTTGCCGATTTCCTTGTCGTTGTTGGCAGAGACGGTGGCCACCTGCTCAATCTTGTCGTAGTTGTCGTCGACCTTCTCGGCACTCTTGGCGATGAAATCCACGACAGCCTTCACGGCCTTGTCGATACCACGCTTGATGTCCATGGGGTTGGCACCGGCGGTAACATTCTTCAGACCTTCGGTAACGATAGACTGTGCGAGGAGGGTGGCGGTAGTGGTGCCGTCGCCAGCATCGTCGCCGGTCTTCGATGCCACGCTCTTGACGAGTTGGGCACCGGTATTCTCAAACGGGTCCTCGAGTTCGATTTCCTTGGCTACGGTGACACCGTCCTTGGTAATCTGTGGAGCACCAAACTTCTTCTCTATCACTACGTTGCGGCCCTTAGGGCCAAGGGTTACCTTTACAGCGTTGGCCAACTGGTCGACACCCTGCTTGAGCAGGTCGCGAGCCTCAATATTGAATTTAATCTGTTTTGCCATGATTTTGTTGTTTTAATGGAGATGAAGGGAGAAATGTATACCTTGACTAACCTTGTATCATGCCCCTTCGTTTCCTTGTTGATATAAAACTTATAGATAATCTAATCAAAATTATTTGATGACAGCGAGGACATCGCTCTGGCGCATGATAAGGTATTTCTCGCCTTCGAACTCTACCTCAGTGCCGGCATACTTGCCATAGAGCACTGCATCGCCCTCTTTGAGCACCATCTCTTCGTCTTTTGTGCCGTTACCGGCAGCGACAACAGTTCCTTGAAGTGGTTTTTCCTTTGCGGTGTCGGGGATAATGATTCCACCGACTTTTTCCTCTGCAGGGGCTGGCAATACGAGCACCCTGTCGGCTAATGGTTGGATTTTCATAATTCTTTAATATTTATGTGTTAAAAATATATTCTGCCGTAAAGTAAGCGAAAAGTGTGCCAAAATGGGTTGTGATGGTAAAAAACGATGGTTTTTTGCATTTTTGGCAGAAATGGGTCGCAACATCCCCCATCCCTTCTCGACCAAGAAGAGAATTGCTATGTTTTAACTCCTGAAAAAGGAGTGAATACGAAACTAAAAGACCTGCAGTTTCACGCCCAAGGAGAGGCCTACGATATCTTTTGCTTTAACACTGCGGTTGCCGAAGAAATCGAGGAGATAAAGGTCGCACGTGCTCAACTCGTAGAAGGCAGTGATGGAGCGAGGACCTTTCCTACCCTTGCCGAACGTCCATGTCACCCGCTCGCCCATGAACACATTGATGCGGAAACGCGTGGAATAGAGATAGTAGTTGTTGGGATACCTACTGGGCAGATGGCTCCAGAACTGGCCTCCGCCTATCGTGTTGACATATAGGCCGCAAGAAAGCGGCTCGAGCATCATCCGCTGATTGAGCATGATGCGCCACGGCATGAAATTCTCCTTGATGGTGAACGTGGGTTTGGCAGAGCCCGACTTATACTTGGGTACAAAGCCCACCAACAGATGGGTCTCCCATTGGCGGCTGCGGCCATACGACCACCCTACCCCAGCCGACAGCCATCCCATGTTGCCCGCATTCTGCACCACGAGTTGTGTAGGCAGGAGCGAATGCCACGAACGATGCCTCGACGATGCGCCCCCGTCTGCTGCGGAGATAGTGTCGGACGGGATGTCGGCTCCCATTGCAAACGACGCCCACGCGAAGAGCAGGAAGAGTTCAAAAGCGAATGACTTCATGGGAGTAACCTTCGGGGGTGATGGTGAACAGGAGATAACTGCGGCGGTTGGCACTCTCACTCACAAAATAAGAGATACCATCGTCGAGCGGCGAGAAAATGTCGTTGCGATGAAGATGTCCGGCGGTGCAGAAGAGTAAGCCGGGAAAACGATGAAGATATTGGTGAAACTCCTGCAGCCTGTCGTTGTTGAACTGCTCGCACAACGGAGGAGCGTGCATACAGACCACCGTGCGGTCGTAGAGAGAGCCATCGCGCGCCAGTTCCCCTTCAAGGAAAGCCATGTCGGGGATGGCATCGTCGTCGTTGCCTTCAAGCGCGTTGGTGTTGAGACAAACAAACTTCACCCGTGCCGCGATGAATGAGAAATTGGTGGGACCAAACATCTTCTTATAAGTCTCCTCGCCCGTGCCGAGGCAGTCGTGGTTGCCTAAAATCACCACATAGGGCATATCGAGACGGTCGAGGATGCCGCGCTGCATGACATACTCCTTCGTGGAACCGTAGTTGGTGAGGTCTCCACCATGGATAACGAAGTCGGCCTTGCCCTGGGCATTGATATGGTCGACCATGTCCTCCATCTCGTCATACCAGCCCTGCGTATCGCTCATCACCACCACCCTCAGCGTGTCGTTGCCGAGGCAATCTCTTGAGATTCGTGCAGCATGGCGGGCATTGATGTCGGTCTCGCCATCGAAATCCACTGCATAAGGATGCACGTCGAACACATCGGAGCATGAGGAACACAGCACGATGGCAAGGAGCAGCAGACAGACCTTGTCAATTGTCCTTCCAACCATACTTATAATAATACCAATAGGTGCGGCCGTAGGTCTTGCGCATGACACTATGCAAGGAAGCCTTGGGGGTGGAACGCTCTTTCGCGCAGAACTCATCGTAGGACTGCATCATCACGCTGTCGACCACATCAATGGAGTCGTTGGTGACAAGCCGGTGATGCATGGCGACCGCCTCGGCATAGTGCTTCGGCATGAGTGAGTCGGGATAGGCTTTCCTCACCAAGGCAGCAAACTCGTTGAGCCGGCGGTCGGTCAGCAACTGGATGAGTCGGTAGTCGGCACGCACGCCAGCCTTTCGGGAAAGGATGGTTATCAGGCTGTCGGGCATGATGACCACACGGGCTTTCTTGCCATCGGGCAACAGCGAGGCGGTGGCCTCTGTGACAGGGAACTCGAAGAAGCGGTTGCCGAGTTGTCCTTCACGTGCCAGTGCATAAGCCCGCAGCATGGTGAGCGAGGGGTCGGTGACCTCAGACTTCCTTCCCACCCGCAAGGCTTCCTTGTTTTTTCCATCGAGCAGGAGGCGCTCCATCCGCATGCGATAATGGAAGGCCGTGTCGCCATTGCTGAACAGCCCGACGAGTATGAACATCACCACCATCGTGAGCAGATTAATCCAAGACGTGCGGGAGAGGAAGCCACTGCCTGTGCTTAGCGGCTCGAAGGGTTCCATCTTCCTGAGCAGCACCACAAGGAAGCCATAGCCCACTGCGATGAGTGGGACGGCGATAAGCCAGCCACCAAAGGAGAAGCCCAGGTCGATGTTTGAACTGACATCGGTAATCACCGTCAGCACCAACAATGAAGGCAGGTAGGTGAGCGCATGGGCGCGCTTACGCAACTGCGTGAGGTGGAAGACGAAGCGTTGGAGGATGAGGAGCACCAACGTGATGAGGACAGCGCCCACCAGCCGCCGATAATGCGTCTGACCACCCGACAGCACATGCTGTCCGGCAGCCAGCACATCAGCCTGGTAGAAATAGAGATAGACGAAGGTGAAGACCACAAACACCAACAGGCACACCCATTCGGTGTGCCTGGAGGAGGAACGTTGGTTTCGTTCGTCAAAATCGAAGTAAGACATTCTTCAATTGAAAATTCAAAATTCAAAATTGAAAATCGGGCTTCGCCTGCCTATCCTCCAACCATGCTTTATGGAAGTGATAGATATTGGCGTTTAGTTCTTCTTCAGCACCACTGCCGAGCGGGCGGGGAGATAGAGTTTGAGCCACTCCTTACGATCCTCTACATAGAGCGGGTCGAAATTGGTGAAGTGGGTCATGCTGTCGTCGGCAAGGCCATTGCCACCGAAGTCCTTGGAGTCGGTGTTGAGCACCACGTCGTAGGACCCTGTGGGTACGAGGAAGCCGTAGTCGGTGAACGAGCGGTTGGGACTGAAGTTGAAGACGAACACGAGGTCGCCACGCATGAAGGCGAGCACCTGGTCGCCGTCGTTATGCCAGATTTCCTGCACGGGAGTCTTCTGGAAGTTTTTCTCCGACTTGATGACCTTGAGCATTTGCTTGTCGAAATCGCCAAGCCAATGATAGCAGAGTTCGTGATTGTCGACGAGGTTCCACTGACGGCGGGCATACTTGTAACTCCAACCATTGCCCTCGCGGGGGAAGTCAATCCATTCGGGATGACCAAACTCATTGCCCATGAAGTTGAGGTAGCCACCGTTGATGGCAGCAGCGGTCACCAGACGTATCATCTTGTGGAGCGCGATGCCACGGTGAGCCATCTCGTTCTCGTCGCCCTTCTTGAAATGCCAGTACATATCGGCATCGATGAGGCGGAAGACGATGGTCTTGTCGCCCACCAGTGCCTGGTCGTGGCTCTCGCAGTAACTGATGGTCTTCTCATCGGGACGGCGGTTTTTCACCTCCCAGAAGATGGAACTGGGTTTCCAGTTCTCGTCGCTCAGTTCCTTGATAGTCTTAATCCAGTAGTCGGGGATATTCATTGCCATGCGGTAGTCGAATCCATAGCCGCCATCCTCGAACTTCGCTGCCAGTCCGGGCATGCCGCTTACCTCTTCGGCGATGGTCACGGCATGAGGGTTCACCTCGTGGATGAGTTTGTTGGCGAGTGTGAGATAGCAGATGGCATTATCGTCTTCATGACCGTTGAAATAGTCACCGTAGTTGCAGAACGCCTCACCCAGTCCATGGCTGTAGTAGAGCATGGAGGTGACACCGTCGAAGCGGAAGCCGTCGAAATGATACTCCTCGAGCCAGTACTTGCAGTTGGAGAGGAGGAAGTGGATGACATCGTCCTTTCCATAGTCGAAGCACAGGGAGTCCCATGCCGGGTGCTCATGCCTGTCGCCGGGATAGAAGAACTGGTTGGGGTCGCCGGCGAGGTTGCCGAGGCCCTCCACCTCATTCTTCACGGCATGCGAGTGCACGATATCCATGATGACGGCGATGCCGTTCTGGTGAGCGGTATCGATGAGCGACTTCAACTCCTCGGGGGTGCCGAAGCGGCTTGATGCCGCGAAGAACGAACTGACATGGTAGCCGAAGGAGCCATAGTAGGGATGCTCCTGAATGGCCATGATCTGGATGCAGTTATAGCCATCGGCAATGACCCTTGGCAGCACGTTCTCCTTGAACTCGGTATACGAGCCTACCTTCTCTGCATCCTGCGACATGCCGATGTGGCACTCGTAGATGAGAAGCGGGTTGACGTTGGGCTTGAAAGACTTCTTCTTCCACACATAAGGTTCGGCGGGAGCCCATACCTGTGCAGAGAAGATTTTCGTATTATCATCTTGCACCACGCGCTGTGCCCATGCCGGGATGCGCTCGCCCTCACCACCGTTCCAGTGGACATGCATCTTGTAGAGGTCGCCATGCTTCATGGCTTTCGAGGGCAGTTTCAGTTCCCAGTTTCCCGTTCCAGCCACACGCTTGGCACGGTATTTCTCCGTTTCCTGCCAGTCGTTGAAGTCGCCGACGAGATAGATATCGGTGGCGGTAGGTGCCCACTCGCGGAACACCCACCCACGGGCGGTGCGGTGGAGTCCGTAATAGTCGTATCCGGATGCGAAATCCTTGAGTGTGATTTTGCCATTGCGCGTGAGTTGGTTGAGTTTCCACACGGCATGGTCGTGTCGCCCAGTAATCGCGCCCTCGTAGGGTTCGAGATATCCGTCGTGTGCTACCAGACCGATGTGTTTCGGTGCTCTCTTACGTGTCGTTCTTGTTTTCACTACCTTTTCATTGGCAGTGGTTTTGGGGTTATTTTTCTCTGCCATATTTCAAATATGTTTGGTTTCTTACTGTCATTTTGCAATCCTTATTTCTTCGAGGCCTTCATCACGCCTCAATTGTCCCCACTTACTTAAGATGGGCTATTTTGAAGATTGCTTTTTTAAACTGTGGTTGGGTGGAGATGCATGGAGCGTGTCCATCTTGCGGGAAGAAGACGGTGAACATACCGCGCTTGCAGGTGACATAACTCTGCGGGGTGATGCCGGGGAAGAGTGTCATGTCTCTTGAGGCATCATAGTCTGCCCCCGAAAGTTCATAGGCTGGGGAGAAGCCGAATGTCTCGTCGGAAGAGATGGGCACCTGGATGTCAACCATCTTGACGTGGGTTTCCAGAACAGCCTCTTCAGGGGTTTTGCCCTTGGCCAACTGCACATTGACGAACACATCGTCGCCCTGAATAACATGCTTGCCCTCGGAAAGGGCGTTGAGGTCATTATCACGCAAAAAATCGGCCACCACCTGGAAGAGGGGGTTGAGGCACGTGTATTGCTCCAAATGGTCTAGTGTGTCTATAATCATAAAGCATTAAATATATGGTTTATCTGTCGGTATAACGTATGCCGTCGGCATAATGGCCACGGGCTATGACCTGCCCGTTCTTGTTTTTCTCGACGAAGTTGCCGTCGCGCTCGCCGTTCTTGTAGGAGCCTTCGAAACGCTTGCCGTCGGCCGACTCCTCGATGGCCTCACCATGGCGGATACCACGGTGGTAGTTGCCACGGAAACGGGCTCCGTCGTGGTAGCGGATGATGATGAGCCCCTCGAAATTGCCGTCGCGGAACGACCCTTCATAGACGTCGCCGTTTTTCTTCGTCAGTTTGCCGGTGCCGTTATGCTTGTCCTTGGCCCATTGGCCGGTATAGACGTCGCCATTGCTCCACTTGAACGTGCCGGTGCCCGAGCGCTCGCCATTGAGGAAGCGTCCCTGGTAGACATCGCCGTTCTTGTAGGTGACCACACCGTAGCCTGTACGCTCGTTGTTGACGTAGTCGCCCTCATAGACATCGCCATTGGCAAACTCATAACGTCCCTTGCCGTTGGGGAGGTCGTGCTCCCAGTTGCCAATATACTTGTCGCCCTCGGCGTAGTAGTTCGTTCCCTTGCCTGAGCGCTCATTGTTGAGCCAGTTGCCGGAGTAGTAGGCATCGCCCCAGTGGAAGACACCATACCCGTTTTTCTCGTCGTTCTTCCAGTTGCCGTCATAATACTGTCCGGTGCAGAAAGTATACTTCCCCTTTCCACTCCGTTCACCGGCATACCAAAGACCCTCGTAGACATCACCGTTGTAGTAGTACATCACTCCTTTTCCATGAGGGATGTCACGATACCAACTGCCCACATACTTGTTGTTGTTCATATAATAGAAGGTACCCTTTCCATGACGTTGGTCCTGAAAATAGTCGCCCTCATATTTCTCACCATCAGCAAAGGTGTATACCCCACGCCCCTGTCGCTTGCCTTTCACGTATTCGCCCTGATAGACATCGCCATTATCATAGGTGGTGACACCTTTCCCATGCGGTTTTCCTCCCATCATCTCTCCTTGGTAATGGCCATGGTCTTTGGTGGTGTAGGTGCCAATAGTCACTTTCTGCGCATTGGCATGCACCACGGCCACCATCATGGTCATCAACAATATATATAAGCGAATTTTCATTATATTCTTCGGATTTTCGCCCAAAATTACAAAAAAAGTGGCAAACGTGAAAAACTTTTGCGTTTTTTTAATATAAATAATACCAATATCAACACAAAGGCACAGAGATACAGAGTTTCATATCCTTTGTATCTCTGTATCCCTGTGTTGAAGTAATATAATGCAGAACGCTTTTATTTCTCGGCTTATGTGAAAAATGGTTCTATAATTATGGAATAAATTCACTTACCTTCTGCACATCATCGTCGCCGGGTGTGAACACCAGCCCCTTGCACAGGACGTCTGAGGCCTTGTAGGGAATCAGTTCTAACTTCGACCAGTCGATGCGGTCGGTAGACTGCGCCACGGGCACTTGTGGGATGAGCGAGCCGTCGGCCACGAGGATGATACAAGGGATGGCGCCTGCCTTAATGGTGTGGTAACCGCCATCATACACTTTCCCGTCCTGATAGTCAATCCACTTGCCCTGGGGGAGATAACACACCCGTTCGTTGCCCGACTCCATGAGCGGTGCCACGAGAATCTGGGAGCCAAACATGTACTCATCCTCCACGAGCCAAGCGCCCGGGTCTTCGGGGTACTCCACGAAGAGCGCGCGCACCATCGGCAAGCCTCTGTTGGAACAGTCTTTCGCCTGCGCATAGACGTAAGGCATGAGTTTGTATTTCATCTCTGCACACTGGCGGAAAGCATCGGTGAACGACTCACTGATGAGCCACGGTTCAGTGGGAGGAGCACCATGGGCACGCGTATGGGAGGAGAGGAAGCCAAAGGGCAGCCAACGGCGGTAGATGTCTTCGGGCGATGCCGTGACGAAGCCTCCCATGTCGTGACTCCAGAAAGAGAAGCCACTCAGGCCGAGACTCAGTCCGCCCCGCAGGTCACCCATCATGCCGATGTCGTTGGTAGCAGCGTCGCCGCCCCAGTGCAGCGGATAGCGTTGTGAACCGGCCCAAGCGCTGCGCGCCCATATCACCCCCTCGCCAGAATTGTCTTTCACGGCATTCCACAATGCCTTGTTGTAACGCAACGGGTAGAGGTTATGCTCATAGAATCCTGTACGCCCACTGGCATAGAGTCCATTATAGGGCGCGGCCTCACCGAAGTCGCACTTGATGGCACCCACGCCCAGACGGATGAGGGCGCCTATCTTGCCCTGGTACCATTCCACTGCCTTGGGGTTGGAGAAGTCGACGACAGCATCCTCATAGGGCATGCCACCCTTCGCATTGGTCACAACCATCCCGCCATCAACAAGTTCGTTGAAATAACGGTTCTTCGGCGTGAAATAAGGAAGTTGCCACAGGCATGTATGGAAGCCATCTTTCTTCATCGACTTGAGCATGGCAGCAGGATTGGGGAAACGATCTTTCGCGAACTCATAGTCACACTGCCAGTCGACACCAAACCACCCCGTGTCGAAATGGATGACATCCGACGGGATGCGATGGGCACGGAGTTGACGTGCTATCTCCAGTCCCTCTTCCTGAGAGAAATAGGTGATGCGGCTCATCCATGTGCCAAAAGTCCAGAGCGGGAGCATCGGACTCTTTCCCGTCACGTTGGTATAAGCATCGAGAATCTCCTCCGGCTCACCGAAGAAGACAAAGAGGTCGACTGCCTCGTCGCCCATGAACAGGCGCTGTGCACCGATATAGGAAGCACCGAAGTCGCAAGTTGCCGGCGCGCTGGTGTGCATGAAGATACCGTAGCCCCTGTTGCTGAAATAGAACGGCACCGGCTTATACATGCCATCAGTCTCAGGTCCCTGCGGGTCGGTGACATAGAGATGCACCTTCTGTCCCACCTTGTTGAGAGAAGTGAACGACTCCCCACAGCCATAGATACGTTCTCCGGGCGAGAGGAAGAACACCGGATTGACACTCCTGGAGTTGTCGGCGCCACGCTTGATGAAACAGAACGGTAGGAGTTTCACCTGCGTGGAATCGTTATCGATGATGGCACGCGTCTGTGTGAGCACCTTGCCATTGCTGTCGCGAAGGATGACACGCCAGGGATAGCGCTGCACTTCTATACTACCATTGTTGCCCACATACCTGATGCTATTGGCATCCTGCTCCACACGCCAGCCATGGGCGGAAGGACGGCTGTCGTTGGTCTTCCACATCGTCTTGAACTCATCACAGAACATCGGGTCGGCATCGGTATCGTCGGGAGCGACGATAGGCGTGGTGAGCATACGGATACGCACCGTGCGGTCATCGATGAACTGCAGTTGGAAGGCGAGGTCGGGGTCGTTGTCATACTGCGTGTCGGGGAAGTCGAGCATCTGCATCCGCACCGGCCAGTAGCCATTGAGGTTGAAAGCCTGACGGGGAGAGAGCCTGTAGCGCTTCCAGTTCACCTTTCCCGAGGCGGTTGCAGCATCAAAGGCAGAGAGGCTGTCGGCAAGGAAATAGGTGTTGGAAAGGTCGCTGAAGTCAGTAGACATATCCCTGGCATTGTTTTGCAGGTATTGCACACCGGCATTGGTCTGCAATTGAGCATTTGCCATTGATACCAGACAAGAGAGCAGTAGTAGTAAGAGTGTTCTTTTCATTGCGTGTTTTTTTAAATATTATCGACAAAGTTACGAATAAGTGAGCGTAACTCCAAATAATATTTGGTTTTTCGCTCACTTATTCGTACTTTTGCTAATACGAATAATCATATCACGTCATGACAACCTATCCTATTCTTGATTCCCAACTCGGAATACTCCTTGCCTGTGGCAGTAGGCCTGCATCAACGGCATGGAACCTGCCGTCGGTCATAGAATTCGACAAGACCGTATCGGCAATGCAGTTGTTGGAAGCAGTAGGGAGGATATGTGACGCACGTACCGAACTGCATATCCAGTTCGTGCGAACCGAGGCAGGGGAGATACGTCAATATGCCGACCGCACCATGCCCATTCCCTTCGATGTGAAGAGGATGACCGATGAAGAGGCAGAGCAATATATGCAGGAAGGATTCGTGAGGCCCTTCACCCTTTTCGGGAAAGAAGCATTATGCCGGTTTGAGGTAGTGGAGACCGACACGCGGGTGCTGCTGCTCAGCGACCTGCACCACAGCATCGCCGACGGCTTCACCATAGCCGGAAGACTGATGGGCAACGACGTGCCCTCCGCCTATGGACACCGACCGCTCCTCATGCCCCGGATGACACTCTTCGACTGGGCACAGCATGAACACGAGATGCTGCGAACGCCTGTCTATGAACGAGACAAGGCGTTCTACCAGGAACTGTTTGCCGACTGCGACGCCACGCACCTCTTCTCCACGACATCTGACGCATGGGGCAAACGGCTTTCCACAAGTTTTCGCTTCGGCATCAACAGCATCGAGAAATGGTGCCAGGCCCGTCACGCCTCGGCGCACCACCTACTGATGGCCGCTTTCTGCTTGACGCTGAGCAAACTGTCGCATCAGAAGAGAGTGGTCTTCTCCACCATCAACCACGGCCGTTATGACAAGAAACTCAGCGAGGCCTACGGCATGTTTGTCAACACCGTCCCTTTCTTGGCCGACATCGATGCCGAGATGACCGTGACCGACCTGATGGCACAAATCAGGAGACGGCTGATGCAAAGCATGCGCCACCACACCTACCCATACACCCACTTCTGCCAAGACACAGGCATCATCCCCAGGATATCGTTCGGTTTCCAAAGCAATGAGGTGATAGAGCAGGCCATCATCGACGGACGAAGATTCAGAGGATGGCAACTGACAGGCAACGAGACTGCCAACGATCTGAGCGTGACCGTATATACTACCCCGACAGACTATGAGGTGCGTGTGGATGCCAGCGATGCCCTCTACACTTTAACCGACCTAAAACGGTTTGGAGACGCCATGCACGAATGTCTTGTGCAACTGATGCAAGACGACAAACAACCAATAGGCTATATCGACCTTATCGACAAAGCGCAGAAGGCAAAGGTCATGGCACTCTCGGCAGGAGAGCAGAACGACCATCGCCATGGGGAGACCGTGGTGAGCCTGTTTCTCCGACAAGCCACTACAACCCCCGAAGCGGTGGCCATCGACGACACCCGGCAGGCGCTGACCTACAGGACTTTGGAACAACTATCGGGGACGCTGGCTCATTGGCTGACATCACAAGGTGTAGGCGCAGGCACGTTTGTAGGCATAGACACCAAGCCCTGCTGCGCCTTCCTCGTTGGAGCACTCGCCATCATGCGTGCCGGTGGTGCCTACGTACCCATCGACCCCGACCTGCCGCCCAAGAGAAGGCAGCACATCCTCCATGAAGCCGCCATCAGCATCATTATCGACGAGCCTACCATCAACCATATTGCCAAGACCCACCAACAGAGTGACGTTGCAGACCACTCGCAGCCAAAAGGCGCTGCCTACATCATTTACACATCGGGGACGACAGGCATGCCTAAAGGCGTGGTGGTGAGCCATGAAGCACTGACCAACCTCATCCTGTTCTGTGTGAGACGATGGCCCCTCACCCCAGAGAGCCGTATCGCCTGCCATGCCGACCTGGCCTTCGACGCATCGGTGGAAGACCTCTTCCCCGTGCTCACTGTAGGAGGATGCGTGATGCCCGTACCCGAGGAGATACGAACCGACATCGATGCCCTTGCCCAGTTCATCAACGACCATCATATCACGGGAGGATGCTACACCACATCATTCGGCGTGGCCCTGGCAAAGACCCACCGGCTCAACGTGGACTATCTCTGCCTGGGGGGCGAACGACTCCTCGTCAACCCAGAAGTCAACGGCCGTGTATACAACACCTACGGACCAACGGAGTTTACCGTAGACGCCACCTATTACGAGTTGGAGAAAGACAAGCCCTACCGCAATATTCCCATCGGACGGCCCTTGGACAACTGCCACGCCTTCGTGACAGACCCCTTCGGGTGCCTCTTGCCACAAGGAGCCGTGGGAGAACTGTGGCTGGCGGGACCGCAGACAGCCATTGGTTATTGGAACGACCCTGTGCTCTCCTCCGAGAAGTTCACGGAGTGTCGCTTCTACAAAGGCAACGTGTTTCACACCGGCGACCTGGTGAGATGGAACGAAGAAGGACTTTTGGAATATGTGGGACGTACCGACAGCCAAGTGAAAATCGACGGCATACGTGTGAACACCGAAGAGATAGAGCGGCGGCTGCTCGACATCCCCACCATCACCCATTCTGCCGTGACCGTGCAGGAGATGAACGGAAAGCCACGACTGGTGGCCTACTACACCACCGAGGGCACCATGACCGAGGAAGAGATATCCAAGATGCTCAGACAGTGGCTGCCACCACAGATGATTCCCACCCGAATCATCCCCCTGAAGGAGATGCAACTCACCCCCTCGGGAAAGACAGACAAGCGCCACCTGCCCCACCCCATACCGACAGCTATTCACGGAGAAGCACCGAGCAACGCCATCGAAGTTTCGTTATGCACACTCTTCGGTGAACTACTTGGCGAGGAGAATGTTGCCGCCACCGACAACTTCTTCCTTCTGGGCGGCACATCGCTCATGGCCATGCAACTCGTGGCAGAAGCGAGAAAAAAGGGGATAGGCCTTACCTACAGCGACATCTTCGCCCACCCCACCCCACGAAGTCTGGGCACCTTTCTCACCCAAGGCAATCATGCAGAAGAAGCCGACATCGCCCCATACGACTACCGAGCCATCGACAACCTGCTCTCACAAAGTGAGCCGAAGACTGGCACAGCACCTCATCGGGGTGGCACACTACTACTCACAGGAAGCACGGGATTTCTGGGCATCCACCTGCTCCGACGGCTACTCCATTCCGGCATGTGGCAGGTGACTTGCATGTTACGATGCCGCGACAAGGAAGAAGCCAGGCAAAGACTCCGCGACAGGTGGAAGTATTATTTCGGTGACACCTCCCTTGGCTCCTACAAGATAGACATCGTATATGGCGACCTCACCGACCCCTCCAGTATCAGGGCACTGTCAGACCACCATTTCGACGTCGTGGTGAACTGTGCCGCCGACATCAGGTATTTCGCCAAAGACGACAATATCCATCGGGTGAACGAAATAGGAGTGGAGCATCTTGCACAAACCTGTATCGACACCAATGCCACACTCATACACATCTCTACACTGAGCGTGAGCGGCTTCGATGCCCAAGGTGGCATCCCTACCCTCACCCCACAGCAACTATTCTTCCACCAACATTTCATCGACCAATACTCGAAATCGAAATTCATGGCAGAGAGGCACCTGCTCGAAAAAATGGCCCACGGTAAACTCAAGGGCATTATCATCCGACTGGGACACCTCATGCCAAGCACTATCAGCAAGAAGCCACCGTTGTTTGCCACGGAGGATTTGTTGACCGCCGCACTCCATGCCATGCGCGACATGGGAGCCGTTCCCGCTACAGCACGACACATCAAGGTGGGGGCTGTGGACGTAGACCTGGCGGCAGCACGCATCGAAGATATTATCAGTGCCCCCACCACACGCCCCGTGTGGCATGTAGGCGACGAGAACTCGCAAAGTCTGAAAGACCTGGCCGAGCGTCTGGCAGCCAAGCCGCTGCTAGAGACCAGCGACAACTCTTTCGTGGAGCATCTGCCCAACACCCCACACTCCCAACTGCTGATTCGCTTGTTCGAAGCCATCACCCATTAACCCCTACAACCATCACCAACCATGTCGCCTCGCCAGATATACCCCTCTACCATCACCCTCATCAGCGCTGCCATGCACTTCCATGTGGATGGGCTGTGCCTCTGCACACTATACCTCATGTCGCCATCGTTCGAGGCATGGAACCTGACAGGAATATTCATCACATACAACATACTGGCATTTCTTACCCAACCCCTCACCGGCCACCTTGCCGACCGCACCCATCAGAAACACTGGATGCTACTCATGGCCATCCTCTTGCTGACAGCAGGTGTAGCCGCAGCCTCGGCAACACTCCACCTATGGCATCCTGATGCGGCATTCGGCATGCTGCCCACCGCCATATTGTTGGGAATAGGTAACTCTTTCTTCCACACATGGGGAGGGAAACAGGTGGCGATGAAGACACACAACGACATCAGGGCACTCGGCGTATTTGTATCGACAGGAGCCTTCGGACTCGCCATAGGCGCCGTGTTCTGCTCCTGGGCACTGCTCTTCGCCTTCCTCCTCGTCCTGAGCCTATTGGCGATGGCCTATCTCGCCATTGACTTCAAGCACGACGACCTCTCTCAGGACACGAAGAGAATCACTGGAACAACGACAACCTACGGCAACGATAAGGGGCACTACAGTAAGACGGTGGCAATAGGAGCAATCGTCATCCTGATGCTGTTGGTGATGCTACGCTCATGGGTAGGCAGTGACTTCACCGCTGCCATAGAGAAGAACGACAGCCTCATCCTCGCCATTGGTGCCATCGCCATGCTGGGAAAGATGGCAGGAGGATGGATAAGCCGATGGATGGGCATCGTGAGGGCCATGGTGGCAGTGCTCGTGGCAACATTGGCATGCCTGCTCTGCCAAAATGTCCATTTTGCTATAGCACTGATGGGACTCTTTGCCATCAACTGTACCATGCCCGTGACGCTCTATCTGGCTAACGAAGTGCTTGAAGACAGAGAGGGACTGGCCTTTGGACTTCTCGCCGCAGCACTGGTAGTGGTCATATTTTAGAGTCCTCGTACAATTATATTTACCACTGTGTAAAAAAATATTTTCATTCTATGATAGATTACGGAATAGTATTTGCTGCTATATTGACAGTACTTATAGAATATGTCGTGCTGAGGTGCCTGGGAGAGAGACGGCGAAGGGTGCTTGGGGCATCCGTGGCCATCAACATCCTTACCAACGTGCCACTCAACCTCTATCTTATCCACAACCCCTCGGGCATGCCGGTCATCCTCCTGCTTGAAGGCATTGTAATGGCCATAGAAGCAGCATGGTACTACCTCTTCGTGAAAGACCTGCGGCAAGCCGCCATCTACAGCGTGCTCTGCAACGCCATCAGTTTTCTCATCGGAATACTCATAGAATCGATTCTCGTATTGCTTGAAACCATATAATCCATGACAACTCAACAACCCCCAAAAAGAAAACCACTCACCGTTTACAAAGCCAGTGCCGGAAGCGGCAAGACTTTCACGCTCGCCGTGGAGTATATCAAACAACTGATAGAAAATCCGCTCTTCTACCGCAACATCCTCGCGGTCACCTTCACCAACAAGGCCACCGAGGAGATGAAGATGAGGATTCTCAGCCAACTCAACGGTCTGGCACATGGATATGACGACTCCAAAGACTACTTGGAGAAAATCACCAAAGAACTGGGCTGCGACGAACAGCAAGTGAGAAAGAATGCCATGGTGGCCCTCACCAGCATCATCCACGACTATTCCGCCTTTCGGGTGGAAACCATCGACAAGTTCTTCCAACGCGTGCTGCGCAACCTTGCCCGCGAACTCGACCTCACCGCCAATCTGAGAATAGAACTCAACGACAAGCAGGTGGAGCAGTTGGCCGTCGACACAATGATTGAGTCGCTGAACGAGAAAGACGACGTGATGGAATGGCTGATGATATATATATTGGAGAGCATCGGTGAAGACAAGGGCTGGAACATCATCTCGAAAGTGAAAACATTCGGCGAGAACATCTTCAAGGATGCCTACAAGGCCAAACGCAAGAAGTTGCAAGAATTCATGACTGACCCAGAATATTTCGAAAAAGTGAGAACGCAACTGAACCAGACGAAGAAAGCATGCGAGGATAAGATTCCCGATATTGCCACGCCTTTCTTCGAAGCCACAAAAGGCTATGGCATCAACGATTTCTACCAAGGACAAAAAGGCGTTTACGGCTTCTTCGACAAGTTGCGTTCGGGCATCCTGCCCGCCTCTGTCGGCTCGTATGTACTTAAGTGCACCGAATCGGCAGAATCCTGGGCGAGAAAGACGTCACCCAAATATGCTGCCATCGTAGCATTGGCAGAGAATCAGTTGATGGAAATCCTCAACAATGCCATCAAAGAGGTTGAGAGACGTGTCAGATTGGCCAAGACGGTAATGGTGACATACAAGAACCTCAACCAGTTGCGACTGCTCGGAACTATTGAGGACAAGGTGCACAAACTGAACACTGACTCGAACAGATTCCTGCTCAGCGACACCCAAGGGCTGCTCAACAGCCTCATCAACGGCAGCGACAGCCCGTTCATCTTCGAGAAAATCGGTGCCCCACTACGGAGCATCATGATAGACGAGTTTCAGGACACAAGCGCACTGCAATGGAACAACTTCAAGGTGCTTCTCAACGAGTGCATGAGCCATGGCACCAACAACCTGATTGTGGGCGACGTGAAACAAAGCATCTACCGTTGGCGCAACGGTGACTGGCGGTTGCTCAACGGCATCAAAAAAGAATTCCACAATGATGACTCTCTGTTGGAAGTATTGCCCCTCGACACCAACTACCGTTCGTGCCGGAAGGTAATCGACTTCAACAACCAATTCTTCATCCTCGCCGCAAAAAAAGAGCAGGAACGGCTGCAAGAGATGGTGGGGTCTGAAGCCATGGAACTGGGTACGGCCTATGCCGACGTGCGTCAGAATGTGCCGAAAGGTAAAGCCGACACCGGCTATGTACGCATCGAGATGATGGATGCCGACACTGAAGAAGACACCATCATGGAACACCTTGCCGGCACCATCAGGCAACTCATCGATAACGGCACGCCACAAAACAAGATTACCATACTCGCACGAAACAAGAAAGAAATAGAGAGTACCGCACACTACTTCCAGAACAATGTGCCGGAAGTGTACATCATATCCGACGAGGCTTTCATCCTCGGTTCTTCTATCGCCGTGACCATCATCGTAGATGCCATGCGGCTGATGGCCAATGAAAAAGACGAACTCTGTGCCGCCACACTGGCAAAAGCCTACCAGAATGGCATCATGGAAGCCAACGACTGCGACTATCTGCTGATTGATGACGGCAAGGACAAGGATGAGGGCAACGGACAACAACTCCCCTTCGCACACCTGCTGCCAGAAGGATTCCGCAATGCCGATGACCTCGCACACCTTCGCTGCCTGCCACTTACCGACCTGACAGAAGCCCTCTACAATATCTTTGAACTACGGAAACTCAAGGGTCAAAGCGCATATATCTGTACCTTCTATGACAAACTGGCAGACTATTTGAAAGACAATCCATCAGACATTGACCGTTTCCTCGACACATGGGACGAGAACCTATGCAATGAGAAAATACACGGCGACCAGGTGAACGGTGTGCGCATGATGACCATCCACAAAAGCAAAGGACTGGAAAGCGACAACATTATCATACCCTTCGGTAGTTGGGCACTGGAAAAACCAGGCAACGTGATATGGTGCGAGACCGATGTGCAACCATTCAAATTGCTCCCTGTGCTGCCCATCAACTACAGCAAGTCGCAAATGGTAGGAACACTCTACGAGAAAGACTACGACCATGAGCACCTGCAAAACAGCGTAGACAACCTGAACTTGCTCTACGTGGCTTTTACCAGGGCGAAGAGACGGCTTTTCGTCATGGGAAAAGTAAAGAAGAAAGCAAAAGAGGAAAAGAAAGAAAGCAAGTCTTCCCCATCGTTGCGAAGCGAACTTATCTGCGACTGTCTGCCGGAGTTGTCGAAACTATTGGAAGGGAGCGTGCTCGAAACGGGTGAAAACGGCGAAATGACCTTTGAATACGGCCAATGTTTCGAAGAAGTGGAGAAGAAGAAAGAAAAAGAAGAAAGCAAGAACGTGTTTCTCCTGCCCGAGCAAGGCTGTTCGATTGCCATCACTTCATACCCCTCGCGGGCGAAATTCAGGCAGAGCAACAGCAGCCGTGCTTTCACCACCACCGAGGAGGCTGAACTCCTGCGCGCCGAATACATCAGCCGCGGCAACCTGCTGCATGCCATCTTCTCACGGCTGAGAGACATCTCTGACATCGACCGCGTGCTGCAGCAACTCACCAACGAAGGCATCCTCTACGACGAGGTGCCCGAAGAGGAACTGCGCCAGTTGCTGAGCAGAGCGCTCTCGAACACGAAGGTGAGAAAGTGGTTCTCGCCCCACTGGAAACTGCACAACGAATGCACCATCCTCTACAAAGATCCCAAGACAGGTTCGGCAAAGGAATGCCGCCCCGACCGCGTGATGACCGACGGTAAGAAGACCATCGTAGTGGACTATAAGTTTGGCAAGCCCAACGACGAGCATGAGAAACAAGTGAAAGCATATATCAAGCAACTCGTTGACATGGGTTACCAAGAGGTGGAAGGCTATCTGTGGTATGTGTCGAGAAACAGAGTAGTACCGGTAAACTGATAACAAAAAAATGATGACGATGGAAAAGAATTCTCCTTTCTTGAAATATGTGGCTAAGGACCTCTTGAAACGGTACGGCCACGACATGTCGGGCGTAACCCTGGTGTTTCCCAACAAACGCGCCTCACTGTTCATCAACGAACATCTCGCGGCACTCACCGACAAACCTATCTGGAGTCCCACCTACACCACCATCAGCGAGATGCTGCAGGGCAAGTCGAACCTTGTCATCGCTGATGACATCAAACTGGTTTGCGAACTGCACAAGAGTTTCAACCAATGCACCGGCAGCAAGGAATTGCTCGACCAGTTCTATGGATGGGGCACCGTGCTGCTGTCGGACTTCGACGATATCGACAAATGCATGGCCAAAGCCACCGATGTGTTCGCCAACCTTCGCGACCTGCATGCCTACGACAATCTTGACTACCTGAGCGAGCAACAGATAGAAGTGCTGAAACACTTCTTCGATAATTTCGACGAGCACCAAAACAGTAAACTGAAAGAGAAATTTCTCCATTTGTGGAGTCATTTCGGTGAAGTGTATACCGACTTCAACAAACGGCTACGTGAACAAGGACTCGCCTATGAAGGAGCACTCTACCGCAGCGTGGTGAGCGACGAGAGCATCAGTTTCGGCGAAGGACCTTACCTCATGGTGGGCTTCAACGCCCTGCAAGAAGTGGAACGGAAACTCTTCGAACGGTTGAAACGAGAGAGCCAGGCTTTGTTTTACTGGGACTTCGACAAATACTATATCGATGATGAGACAAGACCATACGAAGCCGGCACGTTTGTGAAAAATGCACTGCTCAGGTTTCCCAACGTCTTCGACAACGACAACGATGCCATCTACAACAACATGGCCAACGGTAAGCGAATGCGCTTCATCGGTGCCCCCACAGGCAACGTGCAAGCCCGCTACGTGGGCGAATGGCTCAGCAACGACGACGACAGGGTGAAAGCCGGCAACAGGAGTGCCGTGGTAATGTGCGACGAGACATTGCTCCCCACCGTGGTGCACAGCATCCCCCCTGCGGTGAGCGACCTGAACATCACCACGGGATTCCCCCTGTCGCACACCTCGGCAGCATCATTGCTCACCCTGTTGCTCGACCTCAACATGTATGGCATTCGCGGCAACCAATACCGGCAGAAGTATGTGAATGCCGTGCTCCGGCATCCCTATGCCATGTTTATCTCGCCCAAAGCCGCAGAGGTGTCGGAAGACATCACCCGACGCCACCGCTACTATCCCAGGCGCGAAGAACTGGCCCAGGACGACGGTCTGCGGCTGCTCTTCAGAGACCTGAGCAAGAACGACGGAAGTAAGACCTACAACGAGTTGGAAACCATCAACGAATGGCTGCTCGCATTGCTGAAAGGTATCGCCATAGAGGCACATCAGCAGAAGCCCGACAGTCCTTTCGACCATGAGTCGATATTCCGGGTCTATACCCTCATGAACAAGATGAGCGGACTGGTGAAAAGCGGTGACCTGGCCACTGACAAGGTGACCTACTTCAGGCTCATCAGACAAGTAGTGAACACCACACGGGTGCCCTACCACGGCGAACCGGCAGTAGGGCTGCAGGTGATGGGGGTGCTCGAAACCCGTAACCTCGACTTCGACCATCTGCTGATACTGTCGTGCAACGAGGGCAACATGCCACAGGGTGCCGACCTGTCATCGTTTATCCCACAGTCTATCCGCAAGGCCTACGGACTGTCGACCATTGACTACAACGTGAGCCTCTACGCCTATTATTTCTACCGGATGATACAACGGGCGAAAGATGTGACCATCATGTATGTGAATGCCGCAGACAACAAGAACACCGGAGAGATGAGCCGCTTCATGCTCCAACTGTTAGTAGAGAGCGGAATGACAATAGACCGCATGGCACTTCACACCGAACAGGTTCCCATTGTATGGGAGAAACGTCCTATCGAGAAGACACCCGAGGTATTGGCGAAACTGGAGAAGAAGGACTACCTCTCGCCTACTTCCATCAACCGCTATCTCCGTTGCGGACTGCAATTCTATTACTACGACATTGCGGGAATCAAGGAACCGGATGATGACAGCGACGAGATAGACAACCGCATCTTCGGCACCATCTTCCACAATGCCTCGCTGTTTGTCTACGACAGCATCACCGGTGTGGACAGGAAAACAGTAGACGAGGCCCATCCCTTCTCGGCAGAGGGCCATCCGGTGGAGAAGCAGCAGATAGAGAACGTCATCAAATCGAAAACACAGATGGAGTGGGCGGTTAACAAAGCCTTCTGCCAGGACCTCTTCAAAGTAGAAGAGAAAGAAAGCCCTGAGTATAACGGACTGCAACTCATCCACCGCAACGTCATCATGCACTACCTGAAACAACTGCTCACCATCGACAGTCAACTGGCTCCTTTCGCCATCCATGGGTTGGAAGGCAAGGTGACGGGCACCATCATGGCAAAGACCAGTAAAGGAATGAAAAAAGTCAGCGTGGGCGGATTCATCGACCGTTTGGATGAAGTGACGGGAAAAGACGGTGTACGGCGGCTCAGGGTGCTCGACTATAAAACCGGCAGCAAAGACCTGAAAACACTGTCGTGTATGGATGATGTTTTCTCGCCCGAGAAGATAAAAGACCACAGTGACTATTACCTGCAAGCCATGCTCTACTCCTGGATAGTGAGCAAGTCGGAAGAGGTGAATCCACAAGGATTGCCAGTCAGTCCGGCACTGCTGTTTATCCAGCATTCTGGAGGAGAAGACTATTCGCCCGTGCTGAAGTTCAGTCAGGGTAAGGGAAAGTCAAAGGAAACGATAGAAATCAACGACATTCGCGACTATAACGACGAGATGGAAGAGCGGCTCAGTCAACTCATCGGCGAAATCTTTGAGCCTACTCACCCGTTTAAGCCTACAGAAGACAAAACAACCTGCAAGAACTGTCCCTACAAGCGGTTGTGCGGGTCGATTGTGAAGAAGTAGACAACGCAAAGAAAAAAAGACACAGAGGAAAGAGAAAGCCCTTACCTCTGTGTCTTTTTTTGTTGATATGGTTTACATCACTCCGTCTTCACGGAGTTTTTCCTGCCATTTCCATGCCGAAGCGAGAACATCGGCGATGGGAGTGTCGGCCCGCCATCCAAGAACTTTATTGGCCTTGTCGACATTGCCCCATACCTTCTCGATGTCGCCCTCGCGACGGGGGGCATACTCCCAGTTGACTTTCACGCCAGTGGCTTTCTCGAAGCCCTCGACCACCTCGAGAGTACTCAGACCACGACCGGTGCCGATATTGAAAATCTCCACAGGGTCGGTGTCTTTCTCGAGCACGCGTGTCATGGCTGCCACATGGGCTTTGGCCAGGTCGACCACATAGATATAGTCGCGGATACAGGTGCCGTCGGGCGTGTTGTAATCATTGCCAAAGATCTTGAGTTGCTTGCGCACTCCGATGGCCGTCTGCGTGACGAAAGGAATAAGATTCATCGGCACACCGATGGGCAACTCGCCTATCAATGCCGAGGGATGCGCACCAATGGGGTTGAAATAGCGCAGGATAACCGACTTGATGTTCGCCCCGCTGTGGATATAGTCCTGGATGATTTCCTCGTTGATTTGCTTGGTGTTGCCATAGGGGCTGAGTGCCTTCTGGATAGGAGCCTCCTCTGTCACGGGCAGGTTCTCGGGAGAAGGTTGTCCGTAGACCGTGCACGACGAAGAGAAGATAATGCCCTTGACCTGATATTTGGGCATGAGTTCAAGCAGGTTGATGAGGCTGTTGAGGTTGTTGCGGTAGTAGAGCAGCGGTTTCTCCACACTCTCGCCCACGGCCTTGCTCGCAGCGAAATGGATGATGCCCTGAATGCCAGGATATTTGGCAAACACGCCTTCGAGTGCCGGCATGTCGCAGCAATCTACCTGTTCGAAAGCAGGGCGTATGCCTGTGATTTTCTCAATGCCATCAAGCACTTCGGCTTTGGAGTTGGAGAGATTGTCGACGATGACCACATCGTAGCCCGCCTGTTGGAGTTCCACGGTGGTATGCGAGCCAATGAAGCCCGTACCACCCGTTACCAAAATCGTTTTCTTCATTTTTCCTTGATAAGAATATAATAATTAAGTGATACAATATACATGAAAAGTCATAGGGTGGGAATCCCCCACCCTATGTTTACTTAGTCGAGTCCGAAGAGTGTCTTCAGTCCGCCATCCACACCCGAGAATCCCATGAAAGCCAGACTGAGCAAACCGGCGGTAACCATGACGATAGCCATGCCGCTCATGCCCTTGGGCACCTTGACCAACGCCAGTTGTTCGCGGATGCCGGCAAACACTGCCAGGGCAAGGGCGAAGCCTATTGCCGTGGAGAACGCATATACCACCGACTCGAGCAGATTGTAGTCTTTCTGTATGACAAGGATAGCCACACCCAATACGGCACAGTTGGTGGTGATGAGCGGAAGGAAGATACCCAGTGCCTGATAGAGGCTTGGCGACACCTTCTTCAGGATAATCTCCACCATCTGCACCAGCGAGGCGATGACAAGGATGAACGCCAGTGTCTGGAGGTATTCCAGCGAGAAAGGCTCCAACACGTATTTCTGCACCAGGAAGGTGACGATGGTAGCGAGAGTAAGCACAAAAGCCACTGCCCCGCCCATGCCGAGTGCGGTATCAATCTTCTTCGACACGCCGAGGAAGGGGCAGATGCCGAGGAACTGCGACAACACAATGTTGTTGACAAATATTGCCGATATGAATATCAAGATGTATTCCATAGTTATGCCTTTCTGAGTTTATTGACGATAGCGATGAGATAGCCCAGCGAGATGAAGGCTCCCGGAGGCAAGACAAAGATGAGGATGTTGAGGGTCTCGGGCAACAGGTGGATGCCGAAGAGCGACCCTGCGCCGAAGAGTTCGCGCATCATGCCCAGGAGGGTAAGGGCAAAGGTGAAGCCCAATCCGATGCCGATGCCATCGAAGAAACTTGCCACAGGGTTGTTCTTGCTGGCAAAGGCCTCGGCACGTCCGAGGATGATGCAGTTGACCACGATGAGCGGGATGAAGAGGCCCAGTTCCTTGTCGACATCAGGCAGAAATGCCTTGATGACCAACTGGATGATGGTGACGAACGAGGCGATAACCACGATGAACACCGGTATGCGCACCTTGTCGGGCGTGAGGTTCTTGATGCAAGAGATGACGACGTTGGAGCATATCAGCACCACCATAGTGGCCAGACCCATCGACAGGCCGTTGATGGCCGAGGTGGTGGTGGCCAGCGTGGGACACATGCCGAGCATGAGGACGAAGGTAGGATTCTCCTTAATCAGTCCGTTGACGAGAATTTTCATATTACTCATAGTTGACTCCTTTCTTATTTGATGGCTACCTTTTTCGTGGCACCGCTCTTGGCGTCGGTGTTCTGTTTCACATATACTTCATAGGCTTGGTTGACCGCCTTCAGGAAAGCCCTGGAGGTGATGGTAGAGGCTGTGATGGCATCCACCTGTCCACCATCCTTTGTCACGGAGAGAGGCGTGGCGGGATTGAGGCCGATGATGCTGGCCTTTCCGTCTTTCTGGAACCATTTGTCGGCTTTGGCACCCAAACCCGGTGTCTCGGCATGAGCGAGGAGGGTGTAGCCCAGAATCTCGCCTGCAGGATTGAATCCCACGAGCACTTTCAGGTCGCCGCCAAAGCCCATGGTGGTACTCTCCACGGCAGCCCCCAGTTCCTTTCCGCTGGCATCAGAAGCCTTGTGCACGACAAAAACCTGCTCCTTGCCGTCGATGTCCTTGCGGATAGTGTCGTTGGCTGTCACCTTGAGGTTGTCGCTGCCGAGCACTGTCTTGATGCCATCGGCGAGAGCCTTCTCTGCCTGCAGGCGTATGGGTGTCTCGGTGACATGGTTGACTATGGCGAGCAGGCCGGCCATGATCAGCGCCACGACGACGAGCACCGCCACCATATTGAATAATGATGATTCGAGTTTTTTCATTTTTCCACTACCTCCCCAAATCGTTTAGGTTTGACATAAGCATTGATGAGCGGCGTGAATGCGTTCATGATGAGAATGGCAAACGACATTCCCTCGGGATAAGAACCCCAGTTGCGAATCACGACGGTGAGCAGGCCGATGCCGACGCCATAGATGAGTTGTCCCTTGTGCGTCATCGGTGAAGTGACATAGTCGGTAGCCATGAATATGGCGCCCAACATCAGACCACCGCTGAGGATGGCGGCAAACGGGTTGGCATAGACAGGATTGGCCAGATGGAGAAGGCCACAGAACACGAAGACCGTGGCAATGATGCTGACGGGTATATGCCAGGTGATGATTTTCTTCCACAGCATATAGACCAGTCCGAGGAGCAGAGCCAAGGCACAGATTTCACCAATCGTGCCTGCACCGCCTTCGGTCACATTGCCAAGGAGCATGTTGAGCGAACTGGGCAACTTTTCAAGCACTGAGGCATCGCCCGTTTTGATGGCCTCTTTCATGATGCTCAACGGAGTGGCTCCGGTAGTAGCGTCTACATAACTCCCCCACTGTCCGACAACGGGCCACGAAGTCATCTGTGCCGGGAAGGAGACGAGCAGGAAGCAACGTCCCACGAGGGCTGGGTTGAAGGGATTGCAGCCCAGTCCGCCAAAGGTCATCTTGCCGATGCCTATGGCTACCAGCGCACCGATGAAGATAATCCACACCGGTAAGTTTGACGGCAGGTTGAATCCGAGCAACAGTCCGGTGAGAATGGCCGACCCATCGGAGATGGTGGGTGTGCGATGGAGCAAATATTTAGAGATGGCCCATTCGAAGAACACACAAGCGCCCACGCTGGCGGCACACACAATGGCCGAACCCAGTCCGAAGAACCAGAACGACACCAGAAGAGCCGGCAGCAGCGCAATGATTACTCCATACATATTGCGCTCCACGGAGTCATTGCCGTGGGCATGTGGAGAAAGAGAAATGATTAATTTTCCCATAACCTAAAAACTATTTCTTGGCATTACGGGCACGGATGATGCCCATGACGGTAGATTTTCCCAAACGAATGTTATCAAGCAGCGGTCGGTGGGCAGGACAGGTGAACATGCACGAGCCGCACTCGATGCAAGAGGTGATGTCCTCGGCCTCGGCCTTCTCCCAGAGGTGGAGCGACGATACCGATGCCAACAGGTAGGGCTCAAGCCCCATCGGACAGGCACTGACGCATTTAGCGCACCTGATGCAAGGCTGAGGGGTCTTTCTCACTGCCTCGTCGCCGCTGATAATGGTGACGCTGTTGGTGCCCTTGCACACCGGTACATCTATGGAGGTGAGCGCACGGCCCATCATCGGACCGCCAGCGAGCACCTTGTTGTCGCCTTCAGGCATTCCGCCACAGAGTTCAATGAGATTCTTCATTGGCGTTCCCATTCTCACCAGGAAATTCCCTGGCTTCTTGAGTTGCTTGCCGGTGACGGTGGTATAGCGCTCGAAGAGCGGTTTATTCTTCATCACCGCCTCATAGACGGCGAAGGCCGTGCCCACGTTCTGCACAATGGCACCCACATTGACGGGGATGGCAGGAGGGGCAGGCACCTGACGGCGAATAACGGCATCAACCAATTGTTTCTCACCACCCTGAGGGTATTTCTTGGCGAGTGGCACGATTTCGATATCATCCCTGCCGGCTGTCTTCTCCTCGAAGAGGGCGATGGCAGCAGGTTTGTTGTCCTCGATGCCGATATAGCCTTTGTTGACCTTGGCTGCCTTCATGAGCAGTTCGAGTCCTACCAATATCTCGTCGGCATGCTCCATCATCAGGCGGTAGTCGGCAGTGATATATGGCTCGCACTCCACGCCATTGATGATGACACACTCGGCCTTTGCCGTGGGAGGCGGACAGAGTTTGATGAACGTGGGGAAGCCAGCGCCACCCATACCGGTAATACCCGCCATCTTCACGCGTTCGACGATGACCTCGGGAGTGAGTTCAGGGTGATTGGCCAAGGTTTCGAGTTTGTCGGAGCGGTCGATGGTCTCCTCCCACTCATCGCCCTCGACCTTGATGATGACAGAAGGTTTGAGATAACCGGTGGCATCGATGGCATTGTCGATCTTGAGCACCGTTCCAGAAACGGAGGAGAAGATTGGCGCGGAGACGAAGCCGCCAGCCTCGGCAATCATAGTTCCGACCTTCACGCTATCGCCTTTCGCCACGACGGGCTTGGCAGGTGCGCCGATATGCTGAGAGAGAGGGAACACAGCCTGTTCGGGCAACGGAGCCTTGACCGTTTTCACCTCGGAAGACAGTTTGTTTTCTTCGGGGTGCACACCACCCATTCTAAAGGTTCTCAGTTTCATGATTGCGCCTCCTTCTCATTATTAGGGTTCGTATTCTTCTCTACTATCTGCGGCTTGGGGGAAGCAGTCTGGGCAATGGCTTCCTTCACAGGCGTTCCCGCCTTGGCGGTGATGGCAGCAGGAGCAGCCTCTGCCGGTTTTTCCTTCCTCGGTGGGAAATTGACGGCGACAATAGACCCTGTGGGACATGCAGCCTCACACTTGCGGCAGAGGCGGCACTTCTCGGGGTCGATATACGAGATATTGCCCTCGACGGTAATTGCCTCGAACTTGCATTCCTTGGCGCATTTTCCACAGGCGATGCAGGCCGCCTTGCATGCTTTCCTTGCCACGGCCCCCTTGTCTTTGTTTACGCAGCGCACATATATCCTACGGCTCTTGGGGCCACGTTTGCGCAACTCGATGATGTGTCGCGGACATGCCTTCACGCAAGCGCCACAGGCGGTACACTTCTCTTCCTCTACCTCGGGAAGACCAGTCTCCTCATTGATGACTATTGCGCCAAACTGGCATGCAGCCACACAGTCGCCACATCCCAGGCAGCCATATCCACACCCCGTCTCACCTGCCGCACAGGCATTCATCGCAGAGCAAGTGCGTAGCCCGTCATAGGCCACCACCTTAGGTCTGTTCTCACACGTGCCGTTACATCTCACCACGGCCACTTTCGGCTCGCTGTTGGCCATCGCCATTCCCAGCAAGTCGGCTACCTTGGCCATGACATCAGGTCCTCCCACCGGACAGTTGAGTCCGTCGAGCGACCCTGCGTCGGCACCTTTCACCAAGGCATCTGCCAATCCCCCGCATCCGGCGAATCCACAGCCACCGCAGTTGGCACCCGGCAGCAGTTCGATGACCTTTGGCAAGCGCGGGTCTTCTTTCACAGCAAACTTCTTGGAGCAGAAATACAAGATCAGCGCGGCGACCAATGCTATTCCTCCAAGTACGATTACTGCACTTAAAATGAAATCCATAATGTTGTGTTTTGGTTATTTTGATTTGTTTTCCAAGACGAACGAGAACCTCTTCTTCAGTTTGGCTCTGAAAAGATAGAGAATCAGGTAATAAGGTATCAGGCTACCTATACCCACCAATGCTGCCGCCGCCTCGTCGGAAGTAAGCCGGAGGCAGCAGTAGAGTACCGCCACCATGATGATAAAAGGCAGGACAAAGGCAAAGACGACCGCATCGCGGCCATTCACTCCCGACATCGACACAACGACACTGTCGCCCACCTCTGGCCTATCATGCCCCTGGATTCGGGCAGTGACCAGTTTCTCCTTGCTCTCGGCAGCACTGCAATGGCTGGCTGCCTTGCAAGCGGCACATGCCGATGTCTGCACGATACGCACGACGGCGCAATCGCCTTCCAGAGACTCCACAATGCCTTGGTGAGATATTTTATTCATAATATTCGATTATCGTGAAAAGAAGTGCCGAAGATGTATCAACATGCAAAAATAGCATAAAATCTTCATTCTTCCAATTAAAAATGAAGAAAATATATCTGATTTTCCGAAATCGTTTCCGTGAAATCGTTTCCGCTATGGCGACAAAGCCGCCCTTGGGTCATTTTATCCTCACCACCCTGATACCGGCGCTTGACGTTTGTTTTTGCAGGTATTGATAAAGCGTCATGGGCTCATCGACCACTTTCTTGTGCAATGACGATGCATTGAACAGGTGGAGTCCGTCGTCATGCCACACGGCAAGTCCAACATGCGAGATGTCGAGTCCTTTCTTGTTGGTGACGATGCCGATGATGTCGCCGTCGTGGATGTATTCCCTGTATTTGTTGGAGTCGCGGAGTTGTGCCTTGGGGATGAAGGTGAACGTGGTGCCGTTGACCTCTTGTTCCATCTCTCGGATGGCAGGAAGCCACTGGCGGTGCGCATTGAGCATCTTGTAGGCCTCTACATGCGTGGTCATGTAGTCGACGTGGGGCTTGCGCTTGGCAGAGAGCGGAGACTGAGGCAATGCGATATCCTCGATAAGTCCGTCGTTCAAGTTGTCGGCAATCCAAGTCGTGAAATAATGCTGCCTTGAAGTATATGCCACCTTGCCATGGATATACCTCACATGGGTGAGTACGTCGCAGAAGTCATGGAAAGAAGTCAGTCCCCTCTTCACGCAAACCGTGAGGGCGAGCACATTTTCCACGAAGGTGGTGCAGTCGAGTCCCTTAGTGTTGATGACCAATTTTTCCTCCTTGTTCTGGTCGAGGGTAAACGCCACATAAGGAAGACCTTTGAATTGGTTGGCAAAGAAGAGGGGGATATTGTCTTCGGGTTGGAGAGCCGCCCCTTGCTGCAGGAGGTCGACGATACGCGCACTGTCGCCCTCATGGGTAAGGGAAATCTGGTAACTCTGCTGTTGGTCTTTGTCAGAAGACGGCGAGCCAATGCAGGTGGACGATGAGTCGCTGTCGGCAGGCGCCATAGTGCTGTCGGTGGTCATGGCAGCCGTGTTGTCGGCCGTAGCACTGGAGTTGTCGGCACACGACACGATGGCAACGAAAGCGAGTGAGAGGGAGATAAGGATTTTATTCATGATGGTTTATTGTTGTTTATGGCTTTTCTTTCTACCAAAGTTCACTCCGACATACACATACACGTTGCCGAAGTAGTTGTTGGTCTTGAACTGCGATTTGGAGTAATTATAGGTATGCACGACGCCATAGGAGCCGAAATACCATTTTGAGTCGTTCCAGATGAACCCCACCCTGCCAACGCCGTCGACGTTGAAGTTGCTGAGTGAGAAGTCGTTGAATAGAGGCAAGCCTTTTGCGCTACTTCCCGAGGAGTGCTTGTAGCCGATGGCAGCCGACAAGGAAGCAGAGAAGAGCCAGTTGCGGGCGAACACCCAGTTGTAGCCATAGCCCAGCGACAAAGAGAGGTCGGTATATTTGATTTTGTCGAACATCATGCCGCTATCCACTTCCACGGTTTTATCGGGCATGGCATCATCCAAAGTCTCCTGGAGTTTCCGGTGGTCGAGGTGAAGCGAGTGACGCGTATAGCCGGCGCCAAGCATCAGCGAACCGGCACTCTTTCTCTGGCATGTGCTTTGGTTGAAAGCCGCGGGATAGGAGAATTTCCTATGATTGAAGATATAATAGACATTGAGTCCCGTAATCGACACGTCCAACCCTTCAAAAGGCACCCCACCCAATTCGGTTGCCTTGTCGCTGCCGGAATTCCAAGAGCGTATCATGTATTCACCTCCAGTCCGTCTCCAGAAGAAGTCGAAGCCGAGCATGGTGGTATATCCGCTTAAGGAAAGTTGCCTCCTCGTTTTTGAAGGAATATAGCCCAGGTCGAAGGTATACCCCCAGAAGAGGAGGCTCCACCCGATATATGGTCCGACCTTGAATCTCGATTCGGGAGCGAAAGTGACCTCCTGTCCCGACTTGCTTCTGATGCTGTATTGTTCGAAAGAATAAGTCGACATCAGCGAGGCAGTGAACTTATAATGCTGCGGCTCGATGTATGTCGTATCGAAGTTGTTGAATTCCTTCAGGACACCCACCACGCCATCCAAGACCTTCCTCCCAAACGTGCGTTGGCGGGGAATGGAATCGTTTTCGGCGACAGCCGTCAACGAACAGACCGACAAGATGACAATGACAATATTTCTTAACATCAGAATTTTCCTAAAATACGGTCGAGGACCCAATTGGTGGGCGTCGCCGAGACGCTCGTACACTCACACACGTTGAATCCCTGCAGGTGTCGTATGACCTGCTCGATGATAGGCAGTTGCACATATGGCGGGTTGGGCACATCGATATACACATCGTCGTCGGTCGTCACCAGGTGGATGGGTTTGTAATTGAACACGGAGAAACTGATGAGCCCCCTGTCGCCGATGACCTCCACCCTATCCTCTTTGGCTGCCTCATGTCCGACAAAGCACCACGACCCACTGCCCGGGAGGCCACTCTCGAACTCAAAGCACGCACTGAGGGTATCTTCAGGAGAGTACAGTCCGCCCCTGTTGGCACATATTCCCTTTGCGTCGACGATGATGCCGAAATACTCCTGCAACAAGTCGAGTTGATGAGGAGCGAGGTCATAGAAATAGCCTCCACCCGAAATCTCCGGATGCAGTCGCCAAGGCAAGTCATCGGGTTTGGCAAAATCGACGTCTCTTGGAGGACACGCGAACCTCACCTGCACATTGATGATTTTCCCTATCACGCCATTGTGGATGAGTTCTTTTACCCGTATGAAATAGGGCAGGTAACGGCGATAATAGGCAACGAAACAAGGAATGCCCGTCTGTTCGCTCACCCTGTTGATGCGCGCGCAGTCTTCATAACTGGAAGCAAGGGGTTTCTCCACGTAAACGGGTTTCCCCGCCTTCATGCTCATGATGGCATAGGTGGCGTGGCTTGAAGGAGGTGTAGCCACATATATGGCATTCACGTCGGGGTCGGCAATGAGTTGCTGGGCATCGGTATACCAACGGCGTATGCCATGACGCTCGGCATAGGAGCGCGCTCGCTGCTCCCTTCTGCTCATCACAGCCACCACGCTCGAACCTTCTACCTCGGCAAAGGCAGGGCCGCTCTTGATTTCTGCCACCTCGCCACAGCCGATAAATCCCCATTTGATATATTTCATAAAAATATTAATTAGGTCTAGTTGGAATGAACACTACATATCACCGGTTGTCGGTCTCGAAGCATCCGACTGTTCCAACAGCCGTGCCATGCTGAACTCACATCCACAATATCGCTGGTTGTAGAACTGATATTGGCGGAGCAGTTCGTTACGTCGTTCATAGAGTCCGCCCTTTCTCCAGTTCTGTGCCCAGAACAGCGTTCCGGGAACCGCCCTCTCTGCCTCGGCACCAGCGAGGGCGATTTGGGAGAGGCTCTTCCACCTCGACGATGCCAGGGTTGTGGAAAAGTAGGAGATTCCACGCTCCCTCGCCACGGCAGCCGTTGCCTTCAGTCGGAGAGCAAAGCAAGCCTGGCATCTCCTTCCCTGTTCGGGCTCATTCTCCATTCCTTCCATCGCTTCCAGCCATCCGTCATGGTCATAGTCACCGTCTATCCATTCCACCCCAAGGCTATCAGCATGACGTTTGCTTTCCGCCTTCCTCGTCTCATACTCTTCGCGAGGAAAAATATTCGGGTTGTAATAGAAGATGACGGGTCTGATGTGATGAGCCAGCATCCATTCCACGATGGCAGAGGAGCATGGCGCACAACAAGCGTGCAACACTACTTCTGTGATGCCGTCAGGTATGTAGAGAGGCGATTTCTTCTTTCCCATATTCCCACAGACATTGACATGTAATGTTGTACGAGGTTACCTGAACAAACGTTTCGACGACCGTCCTTCGGGCAGCCGGATGACGTTAAGTCCCTTTTGAGCCGACCTTTGCTGCCTACCGTCCACGGTGAAGAATTGCGGGCTGGCGGCAGTGTCGCCTCTCATGTGGGATATGCCATCAGGGTTTTGCATCTCCTGTATGTCGGCAAAGAAGAACATCTCGTATTCTTCGGAATAGAACCCACGCTTTAGGAAGTAATAGTCGACCATCCCCGGTTTGACAAAGAGTGTGCATGAGGTAGGCACATAGCCCTCCTCGTCAAGAAAAGCATAGGGTGCGATGTTATCGTCGGCAATGGCATCGGCATACATCCATACCTCTTTCAAGCCGCTGCATCCCGTGACGAGAAAGTCGCCCAGCCGGCTCACCCCCTTGCCGAGGATGAGTTGAACCATCCCCGTGGAATAGGCGAACGCGCCTGTCCCTATTTCCGTGACATTATCGTTGACATAGACAGAGGGGAGCCCGATGAACCCTGTGGCAGCAAAATCGCCTATCGAGGTGACGGTAGCAGGCAAGTCGAACGACTTTGCCATGGCAGGCGCATATACCAACCGTGAAAGAGACTTGTCGTAGACAAATCCATTTTCATCGGAAGCGAACCAAGGGTTGTCGTTGTCGACGACGATACCTTGCAGACTTGTATTACAGAAGAAAGCACCGCCTTCGATGACAGATACCGAGGCCGGCAAAACCAGTTCGCGGAGCGAGGTCTCAGACCCTGATGTGGCCCCGAAGGCACCAAAGGCAATGCTTTCGGTATGTGCACCCAATTCCACCCTTCCGAGCGACAGGCAGTTGAAGAATGCCAACGAGTCGATGATGGCCAGCGAATCAGGCATCGTTACCCCTGTGAGATACTTGGCACCATAGAAAGCGCTGTTGCCCACCCTTTTCACTTCATTGGGTATGGTATATTCATAAAGTTCGGAAGCAGGTGGGAACATCAACAACGTGTCTTTCTCGCAGGAGAACAGCACCCCGTCATCAGAAGAGAGATATGGGTTGATGTTGGGCACATTGATTTCGCGCAAGGAAGGCGCCGTGTAGAACACGATGGGATGGAAAGACTTGAAATCCCTGCCAAGGTTGATGATCTGGAGGCTGTCGTCGCCCAAGATAAGCGAATTGTCGATGCTTGTAATGCCATTCCCCAAGGTGAGTTCACACAAGTGCGTCATTTTCTGGAAGGCGCCTAGGGCAATCGAGTCAACACTGTTGGGAATGGAGAGCGTCTCGATGCTCTCACAGCCCACGAAAGCGCCATAACCGATACGCTGGAGACTGATAGGCAATTCGATGGACTTCAGCGAACTGCAACTGGCAAGGGCGAAGGAGTCGACCACCATCGTGGTATTGGGCAACTTGAGTTGCTCCAGTTGGTGGCAGTTGTAGAGGAAACAGCACCCGAACACGTCGTCGTGAGAAGTGAAGTCGATGCCATAGAGCGAGATATACGGCTCATCGGAATCGACAATGAAAGCCTCACTGAGGTCGAGTTGAGTGAGTACTCCTTCCGTGGGGGTGGATATATCCTTCACGCCACACAATTCACGAATAAACATCATGTCCTTGCCGTTGATAAAGCCGTCAACTTTCAGCCTTACCGTCGTGGTCATGGCATCGGGTGCAATCAAGAGCAACTGCTCTTCCAGTGTTCCCGCAGTGAAGACCGACAATTCTATATCTTCCTGCGCAACAGCAGAGAGGGAGAGCAACGGAAGGAAAAACATCAGTAAAAAACGTTTCATACGACAGTTTTATAGTCTTACATTGAAAAGGAGAATGTCATTGTTTGCCCCCTTGTCTACGGTCAGGCAACAACACTCCGTGACAAAGTTAGTGCATGGTGAGCGAAAAGCAAAATAAAAACGGAAGTTTTTTATTTTTTTACCATCTGCCGCCTTGCGGCGAAGGGGGAATGGCAAAGGGATAGAAACAAAAAAAGGAAACAATCAATGTTTCCTTCTGCGGTGCGTACGAGACTCGAACTCGTGACCTCCTGCGTGACAGGCAGGCATTCTAACCTACTGAACTAACGCACCAAATCAGAATTGTAGGCGGTGCGTACGAGACTCGAACTCGTGACCTCCTGCGTGACAGGCAGGCATTCTAACCTACTGAACTAACGCACCAAAAACGTGTCTGTTCTGATTTGCGGATGCAAAAGTATCAATAATAATTTAATCTACAAAACATTTTAAGCATTTTTTACAAAAAAACATTCATCATGTATGCATCTGAAAAATGCTCGCCATCATACATCCAGTCTTTGAGCAAAGAAGCCTTGGAAAAACCTGCTCCGAGAAAAAGTTTCACAGAATGGCTGTTGTTCATGTCGACCAAGGCATAAACCTGATGAAGGTGTACAATTTGCCTGCAGTAGTCGATGGCCTTCAGCAATGCGGAATGTCCAAACCCCCTGTCGCGCTCTTCTCTAAGTATCGCCACCCCTATCTCGGCACGACGATGTCGGGGGTCGAAATTGAAGATGTCGAGAATCCCGACAGGCGTACCGTCTGCCTTCTGGATGATGAGGCGCAGTTGACGGTCGGCATAGATGTCCGACGACGAGGTCATCACGTAATTGTTGAGTGTAAAGCGTGAATAGGGCACGTTGGTATTGCCCACGAGCCACATTTCTCTATCGTTTTCCAACGAATAGAGGAAATCCAGGTCTTCGGGCTCAACAGCCCTCATCGATACCTCTGCAGAAGATTCCTTGCTTGAAGGCATGCCAGAATGGTTGGGTGTCATCTCAATATCTCCTCTGCCGTTATGATGGTTTTTGTGCGCTGATTATACGTACCCACGAAAACATTGGGCATATTGGTCTTCGAGAAGTTCTCCAGAATGGTCTTGTAGGAATAGGCGTCGGTGTCGTAGACGATATACACATAATTGCGTGAAGCATCGATATCGTCGAGTATGGACAGGTGGCCCTCGGGCCTCACTTTCTCATTAGCCACGATAAACTCCCCGGAGAGACCTTTCTTTCTTGCCAGTTTCCTGCACTGTGTGATAGATGCCACCGACCCGATGAAGATGTAGTCGGGCTCCCGCCTGTGCCTGGGCGAGAAAAAGCCCAGCATCTTCCTCAGTTTCGACGTCTGCATCCTTACCAATGCCAAGGACGCCTTGAGGTAGATAGCAATCTTGATGGGCACGGTAAGCCAAAGGCTCGAACTCCCATAATGTTTTCGGAAAAAGATGAGCATGGCTTCATAGAACACATGCACATACCTGAACGACGATTTCTGTGTGCTCTCCCCCTTGTAATGGAGGATGGAGACCGGAAGATACCAATTATGGTATCCCCCCTTGAGCAACCTGTACGACAAGTCGATATCCTCTCCATACATGAAGAAATCCTCGTCGAGCATGCCCACCTTATCCAGTGCTGAACGCCTGACCATGCAGTAGGCGCCGCTCACCACCTCTATCTCCACCGGCTTGTCCCAAGGCAAGTATCCCAGATAATAATGTCCGAAACGACGACTCTCGGGGAAACGCTTGCACAGTCCCGTCATCTTGTAGAACGAGGTCATCGGGGTAGGCAGTCCCCGTCTCGACTCCATGGCTTTTGTTCCATCCGACTTGAGCATCTTCACGCCCACGGCGCCAGCATCTTCATGCTCTTCCATGAAGGCGAGCGTCTCACGTATGGAGTCCTCTGACACAAACGTGTCGGGATTGAGCAGCAAGACAAATTCCCCCTGACTCTGCCGGATAGCGATGTTGTTGGCCCTGGCGAAGCCCAGGTTGTGGTTGCTCTCCACATAGTTCACCCGCTCAAACCGGCTCGACACATAGGATATGCTCCCATCGCGTGAGTGGTTGTCGACGACGAACACTTCGGCATCGAGACCCTTTATTGCCCTATAGACGCTCTCCAGACACTGGTAGAGGTAGTGCTTGACATTATAATTGACTATAATTACCGACAGTTTCATGCGAATCAATCGTTTTTGGGGGCTGTCGTTTCCGACACGCACCGCTCCATCGAAGGATAGATGAACAACATGCTGATGAGCAAGATAATGGCGATATATCCAAACGAGGCATTCAGGAAGAGATAGTAAAGCAAGGCCGACATGACCATCGGCAGACCGAGGATGAGTATCCGTATGGTGCCCCAGATGGCCAGCGCATGCTCCTTATCCTCAAACAGGCGTCGCCTGACCGCCCCGAACTTAAACAGCCGTAGTGCCAGCGGCACTGCTATCAGGGTGAATAGTTCTACTATCACAGCAGCGAAATACTCCATGCGCTTGTCGAGGGCGCACATACCCTCGGCCAGTATGCCGGTCTCGAAAAGAAGGACAATAATCCCCACGACCAGCAAGGTCGCGAAGAAAAGTATTCTCAATCGTAATGCCGTTTTTTCCATCATTATTTAAAAATCGCATTCGCCCAACTATCAGGAGTTAAGGGGGGATATGACGGGAAGATAAAGAGGAGTGAAACCGTCTTCAGGCCTCATCTTTGCCTTACTCGCTACAGCCTTGCTGATGAACTATGCGAAAAACAAAACAGTTATTATTGACGAGTGTAAGGTAGATTACTTGTTGAAAGGGGTGCGGTTGACAATCGACCTGCCCAACGTCACCTCATCGGTGTACTCCAACTCATCACCCACAGAGATGCCCCTTGCGAGGACAGAGAGAGCCACATCGTAGGGAGCCAACTTGCGCGAGATATAGAAGTTGGTGGTGTCGCCCTCCATCGTACTTCCCAAGGCGAGAATCACCTCTTTCACCTCGCCCTGCGACACCCGTTCCACGAGGGAGCCGATTTCAAGATCGGAAGGGCCGATGCCGTCGACAGGAGAGATGACGCCGCCCAACACATGATAAAGACCATGATACTGTTGAGTGTTCTCCACTGCCATCACATCCTGCACGTTCTCCACCACGCACACCAACTGCCTGTCACGACGCTGGTCGGAGCAGATGGGACAGACCTCTGTGTCGCTGATGTTGTGGCACACCTTACAGTACCTCACCTCGCGACGCATCCTCGCCACGGCCTCGGCGAGCGTCGACACATCGTCGACAGGTTGCCGCAACAGGTGCAGCATCAAGCGCAAAGCCGTCTTGCGCCCGATGCCGGGAAGTTTGGAGAACTCACCCACCGCTTTCTCAAGCAACGAGGAGGGAAGTTGTTGGTACATGTGAGGTTACCTGTCAGAAGAGGTAAATGCCCAGGCCGAGCCTCAAGCCCACATTGGAGTACTTGCTGTGGTCCTTGAACGACTGCTCATAATAGATGGCAGGCTCTATGGTGACATGGCGGTTGATGAAGAAAGCATAGCCTATCTCCACACCAGGCATGATATCATTATAGTTGTGGTTGGCATGCTTGTAGGTAGCACCTGCACCAAGATATATACCATTCTGGATGATGTAGTAACGGCCCTGCACTCCCAACGACACACGGTCGGGCGTCTCGTCGTCGCCACCAACATGGTTATAGCCAATCAAGCCTACTACAGCAAGGTTATCGGCAAGGAAATAGCCACCTTTGGCCTGAAGCCCCACATTGAACTCAGAGGAGCCGTTATACCCCATATCGAGTCCGGAGAACGAGGCACTGATGTATTTCTTACCTTGTTCGAACTGAGCACTGGCAGAGAGTGCCACCATGAGCGTGAGCAACAGCAATGATAATTTCTTTCTCATAATGATTGTAGTTTATTGAATGTTTCTTTCTTTTCTATACCACACACAGAACCAAATCAACGCTATGACGGTGCAGAGTGCGCCGAGAGGATAGCCTATGGAAGGATTCATGTACATGGCTTGCGGACTGACAAAAATAAACGTGGAGCACACCGAAGTCATGAACAGCGCCGGGATGAGCGAGATGATATAGGGTTTCTTCTCGCGGACGAGATACACGGTGATAGCCCACAGAGTGAATACAGAGAGAGTCTGGTTGCCCCATCCGAAGTACTGCCAAATGGTGTTGAAGCCATCGGGGTTCTCCATCTGCCATATCAGAAGGAGAATGGAAGCAGCGAACATGGGGAGTGCGATGTAAAGACGCTTGGCGATGGTGCGCTGGTTCACATTCAAGGCCGAAGCGATGATGAGTCTGGCGCTGCGGAATGCCGTATCGCCACTGGTAATGGGTGCTGCCACCACGCCAAGGACGGCGAGTACACCACCGAAAAGACCAAGCCATCCTGCACATACATATTGCACGACATTGGGAGCCGTGAAGAACTGAATGAGGGTCTTCGAACCCTCACCCGTCAACTGGTCATTGAACTGGGTAATGACATCGGCAGGCACCACTTCGCGCCATCCGCCATAATAGAAGAAGTAGGCAGAAGCAGAAGCCCATATCAGTGCCACGAGTCCCTCGGTAATCATCGAGCCGTAGAACACCGGACGGGCAAGGCGCTCGTCTTTCAGGCAGCGGGCCATGAGTGGACTCTGCGTGGCATGGAAGCCACTGATTGCGCCACAGGCGATGGTGAGGAAGAGACAGGGGAAGATGGGGTTCTTCGCTATGAACGACTCCGTACCCAGCAACGACTGCGGGTCGTTGAGATTGGCTGCAGACAGGTCACTCCACAACTCCGGTATTGCCGGCCATTTGATGAAGAGAATCAACAATATCGATGCAGCCATGAACAGGAGCGAGAAGGCGAAGATGGGATAGAACCTACCGATAATCTTGTCGATGGGCAACATCGTAGCCAGGATATAATACAGGAAAATCACGATAACCCATGTGATGAGGCCCACAGAAGGCACAAGGCTCTTCAGGAGCAGTGCGGGGCTATAGACGAACACCACACCTACCATCACGAGGAGAAATACCGAGAAGACCAGCATCACCCCCTTCGTTGCCTTGCCCAAATACTTGCCGATGAGTTCGGGCAAGTTGGCACCGCCGTTCCTTATCGAGAGCATGCCACTGAAGAAGTCGTGCATGGCACCGGCGAAAATACATCCCAACACTATCCAGAGATACGCCTTCGGGCCATACCATGCTCCCATGATAGCACCAAAGATGGGGCCTGTGCCAGCAATGTTGAGAAACTGTATCATGAACACCTTCCAGGTAGGCAGTACGATATAATCCACACCGTCTGCCATCGCCACGGCAGGCGTAGGCCTGTCGTCGGGTGCTACCACCCGCTCCACGAACTTGCCGTAGATGAGGTAACCCAGAATCAATGCGACAAGGCTTAATAAAAATGAAAGCATAAAAAATCAATTATTCGTTTAATCATGCAAATATACATTTTTTATTTGAAACAAGGAAAAATAATAGGATTTTTCACTAACTTTGCCCCTCAATATGACAAAAACAAGCAAAATGAAGTTGAGAAGAATGCTTTTGGCTTCCCTCCTCTGCCTCCTGTCGGTAACATCATGGAGCCAGATACCCAAATACGAGGTGCGTGCCGTATGGCTTACCACCATCAAAAGCCTTGACTGGCCCCAAGCCAAAGCCACATCGGCAACAGGAATAGAGCAGCAAAAGCGCCAACTCTGCGACATACTCGACCGCCTGCACCGCTCCAACGTCAACACCATCCTCCTGCAGACACGCGTGCGGGCCACCACCATCTTCCCCTCGAACTATGAGCCCTGGGACGCCTGTCTCACGGGAAAGGGAGGGAAGAACCCTGGCTACGACCCCCTGCAATTCGCCATCGACGAATGCCACAAGCGAGGCATGGAATTGCATGCCTGGGTAGTCTCCATCCCTGTGGGCAAATGGAACGACATCGGCTGTAAAAGGCTGAGGGAACGCTACCCGTCGATGATACACAAAATCGGTGACGAGGGGTACATGAACCCCGAACAGGGCCAGACTGCTGAATACATCGGAAAGATATGCCGTGAGATTGTGGAGAAATATGATGTCGACGGCATTCACCTCGATTATATCCGCTATCCTGAGAACTGGAAGATTCGCGTGAGCCGCCAACAAGGCCGCGACCATATCACACGTATCGTACGGGCAGTGAACCATCAGGTGAAGTCGCTGAAGCCGTGGGTGAAAATCAGTTGCTCCCCCATCGGGAAATCGAGGGAGATGAGCCGCTTCACCAGCAGGGGTTGGAATGCGTATGACGCAGTGTGCCAGGACGCGCAAGGATGGTTGCGCGACGGACTGATGGACCAACTCTATCCGATGATGTATTTCAAGGACGACAATTTCTATCCCTTCGCTGTAGACTGGGCATGGAACACCTATGGACGAACGGTGGCACCCGGACTGGGCATCTGGATGATGTCGCGCACCGAAGGAAGCAACTGGTCGCTGATGGACATCACGCGCGAGATGAACGTACTGCGCAGTCTCGGCATGGGCCACACCTACTTTCGCAGCCGGTTCTTCACCGACAACCTGAAGGGCATCTACACCTACGCCAAGGATAAGTTCGACCAATACCCGTCGCTCACCCCACCCATGACATGGCAGTCGACCGCCATACCCAGTCGTCCGGAGGGGATGAACATGACATCCACGGCAGGAAAACTCGTATTACGATGGTGGGGAGGGACCGACACCAGCGGCAGTTCCTCTTATATTATGTATAATGTGTACACCAGCAAGGTATCCCCCGTCGATGTAACCGACGGGCGCAACTTGATAGCGCGACGCCTCAGGCACCCCCAACTGGTCTTGGCCAATGACGACGGAGAACACTTCTTTGCCATTACCGCCATCGACAGATACGGCAACGAGAGCGCGCCGTTGCAGAGCAAGGAACCCTATAAGAGCAACATAGAATGGCTGAAAAACGACGGCAGCCAACTGTCGCTGCCTCCCATCGACCCCACGCTTGATGCCTACTACGTCTGCGTGGAAAGCATACAGGGCAATGTGCTGATGACCCGCATAAAGACCCCGACTCTCAATATCAGGAGCCTGCCCAACGGCGTGTACTCACTGAAAGTCATGAACCGCCAGAAGAAATCGTTCCATATAGGACAGTTCATTATCAAGCGATAACCGGCACATCCTATGTTCAACGCCCAACGCAGGGATATAGAGAAAGACTCTGTATCCCTGCGTTGGGCGTTGTGTGATAACGGGATTCTCCGTTTAGGCCATCAGAATGGCAAATCCCCCGCATCGTCGCTTTCGGCGGCTGGTTGAGGAGAAGTAAATGAAGTGGGGGTAGCGGGAGGAATGGGATTGGCAGGAGCAGGCGTCACGAACGGTGGATTGTCGGTAGGAGCCTGAACATTGGGCACCACAGGACGCACGTCAAAAGCACGGATGCTGTTGAACCATTTGCCATTATACTCACGAGCGTCGATGTCGAACGACACGTTCACATCCTGTCCAACCTGAATATTGAAACGCTGAAGCCTTTCTTCACCGAAGACCGAGAAGACCATCTTTCGGGGATACTGAGCATCGAGAGTCTCGAGCACAAATTCCTGAACTTTCCAATCACCTCTTGCCGAGGTACCCGTCCTCTCAGGGAGCGCCAGTATGATTTTTCCTTGTAATTCCATAATAATTGCTAATTTATAAGATATGTTGAAAATTTGCTCAATCTAAATCGAATGCAAATTTAATAAAAAAATGGCGTACCGCGAGAAACTTTTGCACTATTTTTTTGTCATGTGGAGGGATTTTTGTATTTTTGTAGTCACTAATCCGATTATCCTGTTTGCTATCAAGCATATTGCCATCCATTGGTCAGAACAATAACAACTAAAATCATATAACTATGAGATTTACCCTATCGAGCACCACTCTGAGCAGCCATCTTTCGACGCTCTCTAAGGTCATCACCAACAAGAATGCCATTGCCATTCTGGAATGTTTCTTGTTCGAAGTTCGCGACGGCCAACTGATCATCACCGCCTCTGACAGTGAGAACGTGATGAAAGCCACGTGCCAACTCGACGAGACCGACGGCAACGGCAGTTTCGCTGTCAGTTCACAAACCATCCTCGATGCTGTGCGTGAATTGCCCGAGCAGCCCCTGTCGTTTGACGTTGATACCGACAAACTCGTGGTGAAAGTATATTACCAGAACGGAATGTACAACTTCACGGTACAAAATGCGGAAGAGTATCCCCAGACACAGCCACTTCCCACCAACGTCACACGGATTACCTTCGACAGTGGTGTGCTGTTGGCCAATATCAGCCGCACGCTCTTTGCCACCGCAAGCGAGGAACTTCGTCCGGTGATGAATGGCATCTATTTCGACATCACCCCGGAATTCACTGCCATAGTGGCCAGCGACGGAAGCAAGTTGGTGCGCAACCGAAACTTCTCTGTTCGCGGTGAGGGCAACGCCTCGTTCATCCTTCCCAAGAAGCCCGCTACCCTGCTGAAGTCGGTGCTTTCCAAGGATGGTGGCGACGTGGTGATACAGTTCAACGACCGCAATGCGATGATCAACTTTGCCGACGGTGTGCTGATTTGCCGACTGATAGAAGGCCGATACCCCAACTACAACTCTGTGATTCCCCAAGACAACCCCAACCAGATACGCATTGGTCGCAAGACCCTCATCAGCACGCTGCGCCGTGTGATGCCTTTCGCCAGCGAAAGCAGTCAACTGGTGAAGTTCGTCGTAACCCAAGGTAAGATAGAAGTATCTTCGGAAGACATCGACTTCGCTACAAGTGCCAAGGAGGAAATCACGTGCGAATATGAGGGAATGAACATGTCGATTGGTTTCAAGGGCTCGTCGCTGTCGGAGATTCTCACCAACCTGGAAGGAGAAGAGGTCATCGTGGAATTGGCCGACCCCAGCCGTGCCGGCGTGGTGGTTCCTGCGGAACAGCCCGACCAAGAAGAGGTGCTCATGCTCATCATGCCCATGCTGCTTAACGAATAAGACCGTCTGTCTGAAGATATGAAACTGAATCTGAAGAAGCCCCTGATTATCTTCGACCTGGAAACCACGGGACTTGACCTTGTTAAAGACAAGATTATCCAAATAGCCTATATCAAGGTATATCCCGACGGGAAAGAGGAAAGAAAAAGTCTGTTCATCAATCCTGGAGTGAAGATTCCGAAGGAGGTGACAGCCATCACGGGTATCAGCGATGAGATGGTAGCAGGTCAGCCTACTTTCAAGGAATTGTCATCGCAGTTGCTGTCGGTTTTCAACGGGTGTGACATCGCTGGTTTCAACTCCAACCATTTCGATGTTCCCCTGCTGGCAGAGGAATTCCTGAAAGCCGGTATCGACTTCGACTTCTCCAAATGTCGGCTGATTGACGTCCAGACCATCTTCCACAAGATGGAGCGGCGCAACCTCGAGGCAGCCTACGAATTCTACTGCGGTAGGAAGATGAAGGATGATTTTCCCCCTCATCAAGCCGACAACGACACCGAAGCCACTTACCGTGTACTGCAAGGGCAACTCGACATGTACAGTCCCGAGCGTCAGGAGTCTGCCGACCGGCAGTTGGTGAACGATATAGAAGCATTGGCCGAGTTCTCGAAGACCAATAACAACGTGGATTTCGCTGGCCGCATCATCTGGAAGGAAACGGTGAATGCTGCCGGTGAGAAGGTGCGTCAAGAAGTGTTCAACTTTGGCAAATACAAAGGTATTCCCGTTGCCGAGGTATTACGCAGAGACCCTGGCTATTATGGTTGGATACTGAATGGAGATTTCACCTACAACACGAAGCAAGTGCTCACTCGCATACGTCTGCGTGAGTTCAGCAACCATTAAGACGACAAACCAAAAACCAATAAGATGAAGGCATCCGAGCAAACCATCCAGCAGATAGAACGGCTGATCAAGAAGATTGCGCAAAAGTTCCCTGAGGAAGAAGACCCCACACGTCTTACCGATATCCACCTACGTGTCTATCAGGACAGTGGGGAGATTCTGGCCTACGACGACGATGACGAAGAGATAACAAGGTGTGTCATCAACGAATGGATAGAGAACAAGGATGCCGATTTCTACGAGCATGCCACCAACATCCTCCGTCAGGTGCTGAAACGTCATGGCAAACTGGTGGACAAGATGGGCATTCTGAAGCCCTTCAGTTTCGTACTCGAGAACGATGAGAAGGAAAGTATTGCCGAGTTGTATATTGCCGATGACGACACCATTATCATCACCGGTGATTTGATGGACGGGCTCGACAAGGACCTCGACTCATTCTTTGAGAAACTGATGAAGGAGTGATTTAAGATTTAAGGTTTGAGGTTTGAGGATTGAGGATTTATTCTACTAACATACTAAGATAGCGGGAGGCTCACTTTTGTGAGCCTCCCGCTGCTTTGGATGTATGTGATAGTCTTAATATTTCACTTTCTTCACCACCCCTTTGCTTTCGTTGCTCATTCTGTCGAGGGCAGTTACCACATATACAGATTTTGTCTTTCCTTTTCCTTCCGCTGCTGGCAATCTGTAATAATTGTTGGCTGTGATAGAGACAACCCTTGAGGGGTCCGACAAATCGATATCCTCTTTCTCTTCGAAACGGTAAACCACATATTTCACCGCCTTGTCTTTCCAACTGCTGCCTTTGGGAGCCGTCCAGAAGAGCACCTCTCCGTCATTGGTCTTCACCACTTTCACCTTCTTGGGATTGCCGGGAGCCTTGTCGTCGATGAAAGGCATCAGTGGCTGGAGCGCCCTGTATCTCCAGAAAATATTACGCAGGTTGGTGCCATAGTTGCCCACATTGTCGACAGCCGCCTTGGCATACCACAGCACTGTGCCGTTGACGTTGGGCGACTCCTTGTGCAACTTGAACTTTGCACCCATCTGATGGGCATTGGGATTGTCGGGGTCGGGGTATTTTACAGTCCTTTCCACATCCTCGCCGATATACAGCGGACGTTTGGAGGCATGTTTGTCCCACCACTTGATGAGCGTGGCATAGTCCGCCGCCTTATGGCCTATCTCCCAATAAAGTTGCGGCACACAGTAGTCTATCAATCCATTGTTCACCCACAAGAGCACATCGGCATAGAGGTCGTCGTAGTTCTGCGTGCCGTTGGTCTTGCTTCCCACGCCTGGGGCACTCCGCTCATTGCGGTAAATGCCGAAGGGAGACACGCCGAACTTCACCCACGGCTTGCGTTTATGGATGGTCTTCGACAATTCCTCCACAAATTCATTCACATTGTCACGGCGCCAGTCGGCCACATTGCGGAAGCCTCTGCCATACTGTTCAAACTGTGCCCTATCGGGAATCTCCTTCCCTGCTACTGGATAAGGGTAGAAATAGTCGTCGATATGCAGTCCGTCGACATCATACCTTGCCACGATATCATCCACCACCTTGCAGATATACTCCCTATTCTCTTGGATACCCGGATTGAGGATGAGCAGTCCATCGTATTCGAACACCAGGTCGGGCCGACGCGACGCGATATGGTTGGAAGCCAGCAACTGGGTGGTTTTCGTCCTTGCACGGTATGGGTTGATCCACGCATGCAATTCCATGCCCCTTTTATGGCACTCGTCAATCATCCACTGCAAAGGGTCCCAGTAAGGCTGTGGCGCCCTACCCTGCTGTCCTGTGAGGAATCTGCTCCAAGGTTCTATGCTGCTCTGATAGAGTGCGTCACACTCTGGCCTGACCTGGAAGATGATGGCATTCACCCCGTCGCGCCATAACTCGTCGAGTTGATAGGACAGCGTTTTTTTCATCTGGTCGGTTGGCATACCCTCAAACTGGCCGTTGACACACTGTATCCATGCTCCCCTGAACTCCCTTTTCTCAGGAGAGGAAGCGGTGGGAACCACCGATTCGGTAGCACAGGAAGCAAGCAACAAGGTGTAGAGGGCGACAAGGCCCCATTCCGCAAATCTCTTCATTTTGAATAGTTTATCTGTTTATTCAGCAAAAGAGGGTTTCCTTTTGGGAAGCCCTCTTTTCCTTATTGTGAGACATCTCTTAGAAGAAGAGGTATCTATTGTCAACTACATTGGCATTGATATACAGTTCCTGCATCATCGACCTAAGCGACTGCATGTAACTCTGAGCGGTCCTTGTAGCCGACTCCTTGGCATCGAACTTCCCGTCGAGTGTCCTGCGGTCTTTCACTTGGAAGACATACACACCAGCGTTACCCACAACAGGTTTTGCAGAGAACTTACCCTTCTCGGTAGCAGCGACAGCACCACTGAGCGCCGGCTCCCTTGCCTGGAGGGCAGAGACGAAGGAAGGTGAAGCGAAGGTGATCTGAGTCACCTCTGTGGTCTGAGCGCCCTTGGCCTTTGCCTCGGCAACACTCTTCACGCCATTGAGTTTCTCAAGGAGCATCTTCGATTTCTTGTCTTTGAGCACCTCATTCTGCACGTATTCCTTGATTTCGCTGTTTTCGAGAGGCATATATCCCTTCGGATAGATGTCTGTAAGCACCATGACCACCATTTCGTCGCGGTTGGCACCACAGGTGATGACCTCGGAGACATCGTTCTTGTCGGCCTCAAACACCCACTTCAGTGCATCACGCGAATTGGTGATGCCGGGGATGGAACCCTGAGAGGTGAGTACGTTTTTAGCCTCCAGAATATCATATCCTGCTTTCTTGGCATTCTTCTCCATAGCCTCCAGACTCTGGTTGGCAGCCACAAACTGCTTGAACTTGTCGCTGGTGGTGTGAGAGGTCTCATCCGAATAGGTGATATCGCGCTTCACCACTGCCACATCATACTTGTCGACCATATTCTTGCGGTTGGTCACCTGAATGATGACATTTCCCTGAGCAAGAGGCAGGTTCTTGGTTTCGTTGACACCCAGGTTGTTGAGGGTGTTGATGAAAGTAGCATCATCCTTCGACATACTGGTGGCACGCTCATACTGTGCGGTAGTCATCCAGTTCTTTGCGCCATTCTGGGCATATTTCTTGGCAATAGCCTCGAAGTCGCCGCCACCCACCACAGCATTATACACACTGTCGGCCTTGGTCTTGGTTTCTTCGTTGTTCTTGCCCTGTACATAGATGGCACGATACTCTACAGAGTCGGGAAGAGTGTTCTTGGCAATGACCTTGATGACGTTGAGCGTATTGTCAACCGTGCTCTCCACGGGACCGAGCACGCCACCCACTGCCACGGAGTCGAGGCGTGAGGCTATGTCGTTGGAGAATGCAGTCTTCTTCACGGGCACGCCCAGATAAGCCACATTCGAACGGCTCTCTCTCACCACTGTCTCGGGTGAGGCGCCACCTCTCAACTGTTCAGCAAACTTAGTGAGATCGCTGTTGAGTTTGGCACGGTCGGCAGCCGAAGCCACTTTCTTCACGAGGATGTACTTGATGCTCCTGATTTCCTCAGGAATACGGAACATCTCCTTCTTCTCGTTGTATTTGTTCTTCAGGTCATCTTCTGTAATCTTCACATCCTTGTCGTTAACCGACTTGAAGTCGAAGTAAGCCAGTTCGATGTCGCTCTCCTGGTTGGAAGCGTCGAAGTTGAATTTTGCCTCAATGGGATTGGAGAGCACACATGCTGCGAGAAGAGTCTGGTACTTCTCTGCGAGCAGTTGTTCTCTGAGTTGTCTCTCCTTGAAGAGCACGAACTTGTAGATTTTATCGTATTGCTCAGCCAGTTGTGGATTGGCATTGCGCTGTGTCTTATACTCGCTGATGAATTTCTGATAGGCGTTGAAGTCGAACCTACCTGTCTGCTGGTTGACGAAACCGGTGACATTGGCCACTTCCATGAGCACATTGTGAGTGCCCTGCTTCATCACGTCATTCAACTCATCAATGGTCACAGTGATACCCAATTTGTTGGCCTCGTTCTCCAAAATCTTATTCTGCAAGAAACTGTTCCAAGCCATCGACCTGAGTTGGTCGTCATTGGCTTGAGGCGCGGTGATTTTGGTACACTCCACGAATTCCTCGACGTAAGCCTGGTAATCCTGTGCTCCGATTTTCTCTCCCAAGATTTCACCGACGCGATTGCTTCGTTCCCTTCCTGTTGACTCACAGGAGCGGAACATATCGCCGGCAATGAATCCAAAAAGGCCAAGTCCGATAATGATAATCAGGAATGTGCCTTTGCTTCTGATTTTTCCTAATGCTGCCATTACTGTTTGTTATTGTTCTTTAATTGTATTCTCTCTATAAATCAATGCATTTCCATTCTATCTGAGGCTCTCCAAGCCCCTTTATCGCAAAATGCGCACAAAGTTACGAAGAAATTAGGAAACGGGCGAATTTTCGGCTTCAAAATTACTCATTTCCCCACAAATAATTTCACGAGTTCGATTTTTGTCATCGTATTCTTGATGATTTTGAACTGGAATTGGCCGATTCGCACCACTTCATTGAGTTTGGGGAAACTCTGGTATTCGTGCAGGATAAGTCCACCGACGGTCATATATTCGTCGCTTTCGGGCAGTTCGAGTCCGAACATCTCGTTCACCTTGTCGATTTCCAGACGGGCGGAGAGCAAGTACTCCCCATCGGCTGTTTTCTTGGCCACATAGTTCACACTGTCGTGTTCATCTTCGATATCTCCGAAAATCTCCTCCACGATGTCTTCGAGTGAAACGACACCACTGGTACCGCCAAACTCATCTACCACCACCCCGAGGCTTTTCTTCTGCTGAAGGAAGATCTGCATCATTTTCTGTGCCGACATGGTTTCGGGCACAAAGGGCATCGTGCGTATGTCCTTCCTCCAGTCGTCGGGTTTTCTGAACATCTCCGAGGAATGTATATATCCGATGACGTGGTCGATATCTTCTTTATACACAACGATTTTAGAGTGTCCGCTCTCGATGAATTTCTGGTTGAGATGCATGATGTCGCAATCTTCCGGCACGGCATCAATTTCCGTTCTCGGCACCATGCAGTCGCGCACCTTTGTCTCGGAGAAATCGAGGGCATTCTGGAATATCTTCACCTCCTCGTTGATTTCATCATCATTCTCAGCATTGTCGATGCTCGACTGTACCAGATAGTCGAGGTCGACTTTGGAGAAGACCTCCTCTTCTTGCTGCTTGTCAATTTTCACCCCCACGATACGCATGAGCACCCGTGAGAGGAATGTGGCAAACTTGGATATGGGCCATAACAGTATATAGCAGAGGTAGGCAGGTACGGCAAAGATGGTGAGGAATTTGTTGGGCAGGTTCTTGAAGAGAGTCTTCGGCAGGAACTCTCCAGTAAAGAGTACGATAATCGTGGAGAGGATAGTGTCGGCAGGCACGGTGATGCCCGCGCTCATCCCATCGAAGATGGTGGCATCGAAGAGTCGTGCGATGAGGATGCCATAGACCACGAGTGAGATATTGTTTCCCACAAGCATCGTGCTGACGAAGTCATTGGGGTGTTTGTAGAACAGTGAAATGCACCACTGCGAGAGTTGGTTTTTCTCCTTGTCCATCTCGGCAAGCATTCTGTTGCTGGCGACGAATGCTATTTCCATGCCCGAGAAAAAGGCAGAGAATACCATAGTAACGAGGATGCCCAGAATCAATTGCCAGTCCATATTTTATTTCAAGTTTCGCATTCGTTCAACCTTCGGGATTTCAGTCCCCTTGGCTGACCCTACGCGGCGAGGCAGGCCGTCGACCCTGAGTCCTCGCCGAGTCGGTTTGCGGTTTTGTCTTTTTTTCATCCGACTTGTCTATTTCCTTTCTGTCAAAATACCCTTTGGTATTTCTCACCGAGTATTTTGTCATCTTCTCGTCGCTCCTGAACCGGTTGCCCTGCAACTCCTTGTCGGGAGTGATGAGGTGTGAGAACTTATTGGAATAGATTTCATGCCTGTTCTCATCCCAGAACAGTTCCTCGCTGCTGAACCGGAGTCCGTTTTTGGTAAGAATCCTTATCCTGCCATGCAGTTCCCACAGCCGCTCCACGTCATAATAGTAGGCTGTGTCGCACTGTATGAACGACAGCACGTGCATGGCCAGGTCGAAATTTTCAAGCAAGAGTCCTTTCTCGAAAATCCACCTCGAAGGCTGTCTCTGCTGGTTCACCTCCCATTGTTCTGCCACGATGCGGTATTTGATGACGCCCGAGTCGGAGATGAGCGTGTTGACCCCATACGACACCATCACAGCCACCGAGTCGCGCGGATTGATGGCTGGAGCGATGTGCTCCTTCTCTTCCGCACAGGCTGCAAGTAGTGCTATAGCGAGGATGGCAATGGTGTGAAGCAGTTTTCTCATGAGCGGGCATTCGGTCTCAATCCACTTTCCACTTCATGAACCATCTCTCGTTGAAAGTGATGCCTATATTGATGCGGAATGTGTTCTCCTTGATGAAGTTCGTGGCATCTGTCCTCACCCACTGTCCACTGATGTTCAGGATAGGCCTGCTGTTCCATACGTTGACCAGGGGTATGCCCAATCCTGCGCTCACGCTGATTTCCTTTGGTCCGTCATGGCCGCTAATATTAAAATAAGGTGTGGAGTAAGATGCTCCAGCCCTGAACCTCATCCTTCCGAAGAAGTTGCGTGCCGCCGGGTTCTTGCAGTATTCCCCTCCCACCGTCACCTTGTGTCGGTCTTTGTAATAGTTGTCGTTCAGGGAATACGAAGGAACATTGTTGTTTACCTGATATTCAGGGAATCCCACGCTTGCCCATTTCTGCAACGAATAATCCGCTCCAATCCGAAGTTGGTTGTTGAGAGTGAGCATGGCGCCTCCGCTGAGGGTGGTGGGCAGTTTCAAACCATCTTTCACAACGTATGCTGTAGTGTCTGACACGCTCGTTTGTGAGTTATTGGAAATCACCTTGCATTCCGGGTCGGCATGCAGGCTCTTCCCCAATCCGTAGGTGAATCCCAGGGTAAGTCGGCTCTTCTTGGAGAAAGGAACGGTGATTTGTGCACCAAAGTCGAACTTCACGTCAGACACTTCCACATTATAATATTTGGAGAGGGTATTGACATAGTTGTCGCTGTAACTATTGACGACCGACCTGTCGTAGTCGCCCCACAAATATGCTGCGCTCGCTCCGACGGAGAAACCCTTGAACAGTTCCCATCCCATACCGATATAGGCTTGCCGGAAGCCGCCAGACCCCTTATAGGTATTGGTATAGGTGGTGGAGTTGATGTCGCCCACTTTGTTGGTACTGGCGTATGAATATCCCACGGTAGAAAAGGGCAACACGCCAAAACTCATTCCCACGTGCTTGAACACTCTGAAAGCGGCAACAGCATAGTCGAAGTTGGCATTCTTGGCATTGAGGCGTTTCCCATTCTCCTCGAAATTGGTGATTTGCCCCGACATTCCCGCGTCGAAGATGAAGGTCAGGGAGTCGATTGACGAGAAGGAAGCCGGATTGAGCACATTAACCTGACCACCGTCTCTTGAACCCACACCAAGTCCGTTCATTCCCTTGTTGCCTCCCGTTGACTGATCGGAGAGGATACCCATACCATATTGGGAATACGGCGAATTAGTGCCGCTCTGTGCCACGGCACTGACCGAGAGAGCCATCATGATGGCAATCGATAAGAATTTTTTCATTTCTATTGCAATAGTATCCACAGACCGTCTTTTTCGTCCTTTGGGGGCTATAGAGACGGCCTGCATTTGAAAATCGATGCAAAGATGGCGATTTTTTTTGAATTATGCAAGTAGTTAGGCCATTATGCCGTTAAATAAAGCAAAAGTTTAGGTTATTTAAGACTCAAGTTTGGCATTCGCTCCACTTTCAGGAGTTAAAGGAAAGCACATGGGCAGCAAGCGAATTGCCCCCTATTTAATCCATCCTGTCGTATTTGTCATAGTCGAGGTCTTCGAGCAGTTGTCTGAAAGACACCTCGGGGTATTTTTGCATGTACTTGTCGAATTTCCTCACATACTTCGATTTGAAGAACGCATATCCCAACACCTTGTTGGCAGCCCATTGAATCTTGGCTACATGCAGGTCAAGGTCACGCTGAGGTGCGTTGTAGAAATTGGGCAGTGGATAAAGGCTCAGCAGATAGAAACAGATGAAGTCGGGTACGATATATTCCCGTGACATCGACTGGCGCTGCTGCTTGTCATAGTATTTCTCATAGATAGGATAGTTGGCACCGAGGTATTTGTCGAGACAGATACCCACCGAACCGTCGCCCACAACGATACTATGGTCGAGGGCACAGATTTGCGCGTAGACCATGGGGATTTTGATATCGGGAATCCAGGTCTTCAACGTATGGAAAGCCTCCGTCAACTGCGTGTTGAGGTCGCTCATATTGGCATATTGTACCTCTGCGTCGGAGATGACCGTCTGGAGCGTGGAGTCTTGGTAGAACCGGAGCAGTTTGGAGTTGATTTGAGGGTCGCTCACGTCGCCGAGCCCCAGCACATCCTCGATGAGTGTGCGTGTCTCATTGGGATAGTCTGTACTCATCTGCTGGAGGGCGGAGAAGTCACCGGTCGTCAGGTAGAGGCTCTCAATCCTGTCATATCGTTGTATGGTAATTTCCAAAGTATCGTCCATCATCTCACTAAACGGCTTCAGTTTGAAGTCGCAAGAAGCGAGCAAGGCAGCCCACAGAGAAATAAAGATGAGAGACTTGAATTTCACGCGTAATACTTAATTGTTTTCCTTTGCAAAAATACTAAAAAATATTTTTATTTCCAAATAATTTGCTAAAAAAGTTAAAAATTCAGCATAAAAACCGCCTTAAATCCATATTTTTGTTAAAGAAATGTATAATAACCATTAGGGTCTATCCTGAAAGAATAGATTCTATTATCCTGGATGATTGAATGGTGGTATTTCCTATTTTCTTACCTTGATTATCATGCCATCGGCATGGATGAGATAGATACCATGAGGCAAGGATTCCAGAGAGACGGAAGTGGAAGGATGGTCGAAAGAGAGGACCTTCCTGCCATCAACGCCAAAGATTTCCAGCCGTGAAATGTTTGTCGGCAGATAGAGGGTATGACCATCGAAACGGGCGGCAGAGTCCTCCGCAAGCCACCTGTCGGCCAGCCCCGTCGACGTGGCATAGCGCAGCCAAGGGCAGATGGCAAAAGAAGTGGGGTCGTCTACGTTCTGATACCAGGTATAGGTGCCTGTAGGCTGATAGTAAACATCCTCGTCGGCAAGCAAGTGGTAGGCTGTGCACACCTCCCCTACTGGCCTACGCACGCACTCGATGGCGAGGCCATCGCCATTGGCTTTGGGAAAACCACCGATGACCACGAAGAAAGGTCCGTCGACCCTCACTGCTTCAGCGAAGCGGAAGAAAGTGTTCTCTCCCGATGTCCTATTGACTTGCGAAGCCAACAGCGAGGTAACACCAAGCGGTTCTCCAGGCTTGCCATTCTCATCCACGGCATTCACCGACAAGGTGATTTCGGCGCCCTCTGTCGCCACGTCGACCGCGCCGAAGCGCACTGCCACGCTGTCGATATAAGCCGTTTGCATCGGGTCATGGAACGCCTCAGCAAACTTCTCCATCCCCAGCCAGTTAGTGCCGCCATAATAGCCATACCACGCAAGCGCGATGGTTTCCAACCGTTCCACCTCTTCATTGGCAATATTCCACACGAAATTGGCATCACCAGCCTGGATGACTTTGTCGAAGCCCAATGCTTTATCCACCCCGTTGACATTAGCCTCAAGACGTACGTCATAAACACCTTCCTCGGCATACACCACCGCCGCCTCCTGTTCCTCCACGACTTCAGGAGTGGCGCCGGGCAATTCCCATCGCCACCCCGTGGCCGATGCCGAGAGCGCACCGAAATGCACCTCCGTGTTCAACGGTAAGAGATACTGATTTCCTGGGGTGTGATAGCCCTCCGACGGCCATGCTATCGTAAGGTCGTTCTGTTGGGCATAAGAGGTAATGGCCATGGCAAAGGCCAGTGTTACGAGCATGCAACGCTTCATGACTAAATTTGAATTAACAGGTAAAACATGTTCAATCACATTATTGCCGCTAAGTTATCATTATTCCACATAAAACGCACTTGCTTTTAACGAAAATTAGCACAATTTTCAATGTCTTTTCCGAGAATAAAACTAAATTTGCAAAAAAATCGCATAAACTTACAAACTTACTATGGAAAAGACATTTGAAAACACCCACGAACAAGGAAAAGCCATGCTCAGCAGTGAGCAACTGATGGAGTTGGAAGAGCAATACGGAGCCCACAACTACCATCCCCTTCCTGTTGTCCTCCACCGAGGGAAAGGCATCTACGTATGGGACGTGGAAGGCAAGAAATACTTCGACTTCCTCTCCTCTTATTCCGCAGTAAACCAAGGGCACTGCCATCCCCGCATCGTGAAAGCCCTGAAAGACCAGGCCGACCTGCTCTGCCTCACCTCACGGGCATTCTACAACGACGCCCTCTGCGAATACGAGAAGTTCATGCACAACTACTTCGGCTACGACCGCGTGCTGCCGATGAACACCGGTGCCGAGGGTGTGGAGACTGCCCTGAAACTCGCCCGCCGCTGGGGCGCTGTGAAAAAAGGCATTGAAAACGACAAGATCAAGGTCATCTGCTGCGAGGGCAACTTCCACGGCCGCACCGTGACGGTGATTACGATGAGCAACGACCCCAGTTCCTACGCACAGTATGGTCCCCTCACACCAGGTTTCATCCGCATTCCCTATAACGACACCGAAGCATTGAAGAAAGCCCTCGACCAATATGGCAACGAGGTATGCGCCTTTATCGCCGAACCCATCCAGGGAGAGGCAGGAGTCTTCGTTCCCGATGACGGTTACCTGAAGACCTGCTACGACCTCTGTCATGCGCACAACGTGCTGTTCATAGCCGACGAGGTGCAGACCGGCATTGCCCGCACGGGCAAGATGCTCTGTTCGGAACACGACGGCATACGTCCCGACATTGTCGTGCTGGGCAAGGCCCTTGGCGGTGGTGTCCTCCCCGTTTCCGCCTGTCTGGCCGACGACGACATCATGCTCAACATCAAGCCTGGTGAGCACGGCTCCACCTTTGGTGGATTCCCCCTTGCTGCCCGTGTGGCCGTAGAAGCGCTGAAGGTGGTGCGCGATGAGCACCTCGTAGAGAATGCCGAGGCTATGGGCAAGATTTTCCGCGAAGAGGTAAAGAAGATACAATCGCCGTTTATCTTACAAGTCCGTGGCCGCGGCCTGCTCAACGCCATCGTAACCAAGCCTGTGAACGGCAAGACCGCATGGGATATCTGCCTCAGCATGAAAGAGAAAGGCCTGCTCGCCAAGCCCACCCACGACCATATCATCCGTTTTGCCCCACCGCTATGCATCAACGAGGCTGAACTGATGGAAGCCATCAGCATCATCAGGGAGACATTTGAGGAAAATTGATTTACGACTTGCTTTCGCTCACCTTATAGGAGCGAATGAAGAGATGAAGGGACATATGAACTATTTCTTCGATCCATATCTCTCCATAGTTGCAAAAGTGGAGTAATTGAACAAAAACCAGAATTCGACCGATTGAAGATGATGCTGAACCAAACCACTTCACATCTTTTGATGGTGCGGCCTGTGCGCTTCGCCTTCAATGAAGAAACTGCCGGCAACAATGCTTTCCAGCAGCGGAGCGATGAAGCCGGGGAGAACGGTCTGCAGCAACAGGCCCTGAAGGAGTTCGACGACTACGTAGCCCTGCTCCGGCAGAACGGCGTGCGGGTGACCGTCGTCGATGACACCCCATACCCTTTCACTCCTGACTCCATCTTCCCCAACAACTGTTTCTCCACCCACCTCGACGACAAAGGACGCACACTGGTGCTCTACCCCATGTTTGCCCCCAACCGCCGCGACGAGCGTGAGAAACTGCGTCCCCTATTGGTTGATATGCCATTCGACAAGGTTGTCGACCTCACCCACTGGGAGAAAGACGCACATTTCCTTGAAGGCACCGGTTCACTCATCCTCGACAGGCAGCGGCACATGGCCTACGCCTGCCGCTCACCACGCACCCACGAAGAGGTAGTGGCCGACTGGGCCCAACAGTTGGGCTACGACTATTTCCTCTTCGACAGCACCGACGACAACGGCACACCGGTATACCACACCAACGTAGTGATGCACGTGGGCATCGACATTGCCGTGGTATGCCTCGACAGCATCCGTGACGACCATCAACGTGCCGAACTTGTGCGACGCCTTGCCGACAGCGGCAAAGAGGTGGTGCCCATCACCCAGGCCCAGGTGCGCCAGTTTGCCGGCAACATGCTTGAGGTCAGCAATATCCATGGTGAACAACTATTGGTGATGAGCGACACCGCCCGGCAGTCGCTCACCCTCAGTCAGTTCGACACCCTCTCCCGCCACACTCGAATCGTAGCACCCCCTATCCACGCCATCGAGACCGTTGGCGGGGGCAGTGCCCGGTGCATGATTGCCGAGATTTTCTAAGACATCACAACAACCATTTTAATACTATCGACACATGAACAATTCCATCATCACATTCCCCCTCCCGGCCAATGAGCCGGTGAAGACCTATCTGGCTGGCTCGCCAGAGCGCATCGCCCTTGAGAAAGAACTTGAGCGGCAGAGCAACACCGTTGTCGACATCCCCATCATCATCGGCGGCAAGGAGATACGCACCGGTGACACAGGCAAGGTAACCTGTCCGCACGACCACCAGCACGTACTCGCCACCTACCACAAGGTTGGCAAGAAAGAGATAGAGTTGGCCATTGAGACCGCCATGAAGGCATGGAAGGAATGGAGCCGCACGCCATGGACCACCCGTGCCGCCATCGTGATGAAGATGGCCGAACTGCTCGCCACGAAGTACCGCCCCATCATGAATGCCGCCACGATGCTCGGTCAGAGCAAGAACTTCTTCCAGGCAGAGATTGACTCCGCCTGCGAGACCATCGACTTCTTCCGCTACAATGTGCACTACGCCTCGAAAATCTATGCCATGCAACCCAAGGACGGCGTGGCACAACTCAACCATACCGAATACCGTCCGCTCGAGGGCTTCGTCCTCGCCGTCACCCCATTCAACTTCACGTCCATCGCCTCCAACTTGTGCATGACCCCTGTGCTCATGGGTAACGTGGCACTGTGGAAGCCATCTACCACCGCCCTGCTGAGCAACTACTACCTCATGCAACTCTACAAGGAAGCCGGACTTCCCGACGGCGTGGTAAACTTCCTCCCCGGAAGTGGTGCGCTGATTGGCGAAGTAGCCACACAGTCGAAACATTTCGCCGGCATCCACTTCACCGGCTCCACCGCCACCTTCAAGAGCCTATGGCAACAGGCGTGCAGTCAACTCGACCGATACATTTCCTATCCCCGACTCGTGGGAGAGACAGGCGGCAAGGACTTCATCTTCGTGCACCCCAGCGCCGACACCAAGGCAGTGGCCACGGCAGCCTTCTGCGGAGCCTTCGAGTTCCAAGGCCAGAAATGCTCTGCTGCCTCGCGCATGTACATCCCGAAGAGCCTGTGGCCCGACGTGCTCGACGGCATCAAGCGCATGGCCAAGGAAATCAAGATGGGCGACGTAAAAGACCCCATGAACTATGTCAACGCTGTCATCGACGAGGCCTCATTCGACAAATGCCAGTCGTATATCGAGTTTGCGAAGAAAGCCGACGATGCCAAGATTGTGCTTGGAGGCACCTGCGACAAGACCAAGGGATGGTTTGTGGAGCCCACCGTCATCGAGACCACCAATCCACGGTTCAAGTCGATGGAAGAAGAAATCTTCGGTCCCATCCTCACCGTCTTCCCCTACGACGACGACAAGGTGGAAGATACTGTGCGCCTGTGCGACGAGACATCACCCTATGGACTTACCGGAGCCGTCTTCGGCCGCGACCGCATGGCAGTGGAGAAGATTACCGATGCACTGAGTTATGCCGCCGGCAATTTCTACATCAACGACAAGCCCACGGGGGCCGTGGTAGGCATGCAGCCCTTCGGAGGAGCGCGTGCCAGTGGCACCAACGACAAGGCCGGAGGAGAGTTCAACCTCATCCGATGGATTATACCACGTGTAGTAAAGGAGACCCTTGTGTCGCCCACCGATTACCGATATTCATACATGAAATGAGCACCGACATACACCCATGCAATATCAATGTGGGCTCGGAGACAGGCCGCCTGCGGGCGGTGCTGCTCCGACGGCCCGGTATTGAAATAGAGCGCATGACGCCCCTCAACGCCACCCAGGCACTCTACAGCGACATCCTCGACCGTCCGACTGTCGACAAGGAGTACGACCTCTTCAGCGGAGTACTGGAACGTTGGTGCGACGTCTATTACGTGAGCGACATCCTTGAACAGTTGCTCAACGACAACGACATCCGTCAGTATCTGGTTGCCGAGAGTCTGCGCCACGACCGGCGCACCTCGCAACAGCAGCAGGTGAACAATGGACTGTCCGAATACCTGATGGAACTCGACAGCAAGGCCCTGGCACGCATCCTCATCGAGGGTTATGAGAAGGAGCAGTGGGACGGGTTCTCCGACGACCGCTACCTGCTGAAGCCCCTCTACAACCTCTTCTTCACACGCGACGCCTCCTCGACCATCTACAACCGTGTGCTCATCAACTCGATGAGTTTCGAGGTGCGTGAGCGCGAGACACTCATCTACGATGCCATTTTCCGCCATTTCTTTAAGGCGGAGATGCTCAACGCCGCCACATGGAACCCCATGGCACGCACCGAGGGAGGTGACATCCACATCGCCTCTCCCGACCTGCTCTGCATCGGTGAAGGCATACGCACCAATGCCAAAGGCATAGAATACCTCGCGCAGACCTTTGCCCGCGAGCGCGACCACTTCAATATTCTCGTGCAGGAGATGCCCACCGACCCCGACTCGTTCATCCACCTCGACATGGTGTTCACCTTCCTCTCACAGCACCATTGCATGGTGTTTGAGCCGATGCTGAAGAAAGAGGGGTTCTTTGCCAACAAGGCCACCACACTCATACGCATCCACAACGGCAAGGTGACCTACCATCAGGTGCGCGACATCCTCAGCGGACTGCGCTCACTGGGATGGGACTTGCAGCCAGTGGTCTGTGGCGGCAGCGACTCCTGGGACCAACTGCGCGAGCAGTGGCACAGCGGTGCCAACTTCTTCGCCCTCGGCGATGGCAAGGTGATGGGCTATCAGCGCAACACCCACACCATCGACGCCCTCGACAAAGCCGGGTTTGCCGTGCTCAATGCCGAGGACATCGTCAGCGGTAAAGTCGACATGAACGACTACCCCTCCTTCGTGGCAGCCTTCCCGGGTTCGGAACTCCCCCGCGCCGGCGGTGGCGCACGCTGTATGACCATGCCAATACTACGCGACTGACAACATCGTTTCGCATCCACCCCACTTTGAGGAGTTGTAGGGGGACACATGCGCTGACTTATCGAAGGTGCCTCGTGGCATATACGACCTCCACATTGGAAACAGTGTGGAGGTCGTTGTTTTAAAAAAAGTATAAAAACCAGCCTAGAAGTTGTTCATGTCAGATATAATGTATACATTTGCAAGATAACATTGAAACCAATATGGATGAACTCTAATAAGATATGACTGTATTTCCCTGCGCAAAAATCAACCTTGGACTCAACGTGGTGTCGAAACGCCCTGACGGATACCACAATCTGGAAACCGTGTTCTACCCCATCCCGCTCTACGATGCCCTCTCTGTGTACAAGATGGACCACCACTTCCCCAGCGAACGCCCGTGCGACATCAAGACAACGGGGATTGCCATCGACAGCGATGACGACAGCAACCTCGTGGTGAAAGCCTACAACCTGCTGGCACAAGACTTCCGGCTGCCCCGTCTCCACGCCCACTTGCTCAAGCGCATCCCATCGCAAGCCGGACTGGGAGGCGGTTCGAGCGATGCCGCCTTCATGATCAGGTTGCTCGACGAGGAATACCACCTCAATATCGGCAATGCCGAGATGGAACGCTATGCTGCCCGCCTAGGAGCCGACTGCGCTTTCTTCATCACCGCTGAACCCGCTTTTGCCACCGGCATCGGCGATATCCTTGAGCCTGCCGACGGGGAGTATGGCAATCTCAACGGCTATAACCTCGCCTTGGTGAAACCCGACATCGCCGTCTCCACCCGCGAGGCCTACGCCAACATCCATCCCCGCCAGCCCGAAAAGAGTTGCCGTGAGATCGTATGCCAGCCCATCAGCACATGGCGCAACGAACTGGTCAACGACTTCGAAGCCCCCATCTTCGCCCTCTACCCACGCATCGGCGAGATCAAGGAAGCCCTTTATGCCGATGGAGCCCTCTATGCCCAGATGACAGGCAGCGGCAGTGCTGTCTTCGGCATCTTCGACCACCAGCCCTCTGGCATCGCCGAGCAGTTCAACGACTGCTTCACAGCAGTGATGGAGTTATAGATGGGGGAATAAAAAGGACATCAGCACAGCGTTTATCGTGTGCGCATTGAAATTATCTATTTTCATTATTATTAATGGACAACCAAAACGAGCGTTTTCCTATTGTCGATGAAAACGGCAACGTCACTGGCAGCATCAGCCGGGGACAAGCCCATGACGGCACGAAGATACTGCATCCCGTGGTGCATCTCCATCTCTTCAACAGCCAGGGCATGCTCTATTTGCAGGAGCGGCCACAGTGGAAAGACATACAGCCCGGAAAATGGGACACCGCCACTGGCGGACATATCGACTATGGTGAGAGCGTGGAAGACGCCCTCGTACGAGAAGTGCGCGAGGAACTCGGCATCACCACCTTCACCCCCGAGTATTTGGGGAAATATGTTTTTGAGGGCAAGCGAGAGCGAGAACTGGTATACGTCTTCCAGACCGTCTACGACGGTGAGGTGCTCCCCGCCCCCGACGAGTTGGCTGGAGGCCGCTTCTTCAGCCCCGATGAGATACTACAGAAGATAGGAAAAGACTACTTCACACCGAATTTTGAAGACGAATACATGAAATTTTTCGGCAACCGATAATTTTGGCACAATGTTTGATTGTATTTTTGTGTGTACTGAATAGACCATAGAATTGACATTAAGGTATTAATTTTTTTAAGGTATAAAGATGATGACAAGCCAATTTTCACCAAAAGTATCCGAAATCCTCTCCTACAGCCGTGAGGAAGCCACGAGGCTTGCCAGCAAATGGGTGGGTCCGGAGCACCTGTTGATGGGCATCCTGCGCGACCGTGCCAACGAGGTTCACTCGTTGTTTGAGCGCATGCACATCAACCTCAAGTCGGTGAAAGACGACCTGGAGTCGCTTGTGAAAGCCGACGAGAGCAACCAGCCTCTGACCAACAGGGAATTGGTGCTCAACGACAAAGCCAGCAACATCCTAAAGTTGGCCGTTCTTGAAGCCCGTCTGCAGCGCACCAGCACTGTCGACGTGCGTCACCTATTGCTCGCCATCCTCCACGACCAGGTGGACAATGGCGCTAAGAAAGTATTGGAGGACAACAACATGAATTACGAAGACGCATTAGCATATTTCCAGCAGGTGGCCAACCTGCCGCAAGACGGTCTCGGCATCCCCGATGATACCGAGGACGATGACGACGGCATGCCACTCGACAACCACGGCAGCAGCGGCAGCACTGCCACGCAGACCCGCAAGCCAGCGGGCAAGACCCCTGTGCTCGACAATTTCTCCACCGACCTCACCAAGGCCGCTTTAGAAAACAAACTCGACCCTGTGGTGGGCCGTGAGCACGAGATGCAGCGCGTGATGGAGATTCTCTGTCGCCGCAAGAAGAACAACCCCATCCTCATCGGTGAGCCCGGTGTGGGAAAGAGTGCCATCGTGGAAGGCCTTGCCCAGATGATTGTGCGCCACCGCACCTCGCCCATCCTCTTCAACAAGCGCCTGGTGAGCCTCGACCTCACGTCGGTGGTGGCAGGCACGAAATACAGAGGACAGTTTGAGGAGCGCATCAAGGCCCTCATCAAGGAGTTGGAGGAGAGTCCCGACATCATCGTCTTCATCGACGAGGTGCACACCATCATTGGTGCCGGTTCCACCCCCGGTTCGATGGATGCCGCCAACATCCTCAAGCCCGCCCTTGCCAGGGGCACCATACAGTGCATCGGTGCCACCACCCTCGACGAATACCGCAACAGCATCGAGAAAGACGGTGCCCTGGAGCGCCGTTTCCAGAAGGTGATGGTAGAGCCGACGACCACCGAGGAGACCCTGCAGATACTCCATAACATCAAGGACCGCTACGAGCAGCACCATCACGTAGACTACACCGACGAGGCCATCAACTCGTGTGTGCGGCTCACCGAGCGCTACGTCACCGACCGTGCCTTCCCCGACAAGGCCATCGACGCCCTCGACGAGGTAGGTGCCCGCGTGCACCTGCAGCATGCCCAGATTCCCCCTGAGATTGCCGCCAAAGAGAAGGAGATCGAAGAGGTAAAGAAGAAGAAGAGCAGTGCTGTGCAGAATCAGAACTACGAGTTGGCAGCCAGTTACCGCGACCTGCAGAGCCGCATGGAAGAGGAGTTGCGCCAACTCAATGACGCCTGGAGCAACGGTGTGAACGACGAGCGCGAGACTGTCACTGACGAAGAGGTGGCCGACGTAGTGTCGATGATGACTGGCGTGCCCGTGCAGCGCATGGCAGAGAGTGAGGGCGTACGACTTCGCCATATGGGCGACGAACTAAAGAAGGCTGTTGTTGCCCAGGATGCTGCTATTGAGAAGATGGTGAAAGCCATCCAGCGCAACCGCGTGGGTCTGAAAGACCCCAATCACCCCATCGGCGTATTCATGTTCCTCGGTCCTACGGGTGTGGGCAAAACCTACCTTGCCAAGAAACTCGCCGAGTATATGTTTGGCAGTGCCGACGACCTTATCCGCATCGACATGAGTGAGTATACCGAGAGTTTCAACGTGTCGCGCCTTGTGGGAGCCCCTCCGGGATATGTGGGCTATGAGGAAGGCGGTCAACTCACCGAGAAAGTGCGGCGCCACCCCTACTCCATCGTCCTGCTCGATGAGATAGAGAAAGCCCATGGCAACGTGTTCAACCTCTTGCTCCAAGTGCTCGACGAAGGACGCCTCACCGATGGCAACGGTCGTCTCATCGACTTCCGCAACACCGTCATCATCATGACCTCCAATGCCGGCACCCGCCAGTTGAAGGAATTTGGTCGCGGCGTGGGCTTCAACTCCACCGGAACGACAGGTCTGAGCATCAACGAGAGCGACAAGGCCTATGCCCGCTCCATCATCCAGAAGAGCCTCAGCAAGCAGTTTGCGCCTGAGTTCCTCAACCGTCTCGACGAGATTATCACCTTCGACCAACTCGACATGGAAGCCATCAAGCGCATCGTCGATATCGAGTTGCGCGGACTCTTCACCCGTGTGGAGGCCCTGGGCTACCACCTCACCATCAGTGACGAGGCGAAGGAGTTCGTCGCCACGAAGGGCTACGACGTGCAGTTTGGTGCCCGTCCGCTGAAGCGCGCCATCCAGAACTACATTGAGGATGGTCTCTGCGAGCGCATCCTCGGTGGCGACGTGAAGGAAGGCGACACCATCGCCATCGGCAAGCATCCTGAGAAAGAAGAACTGACATTCGAATAACCAACACGGCATGGGGCACACGCTCCATGCCGTAATTTTAAGCCAACAATACCATGACCCAAGAATTCATTCTACGACTCTTCGCCGCCGCCGTTATGGGCGGCATCATAGGTATGGAGCGCGGTTACCGTGCCAAGGAGGCCGGCGTGCGCACCCATTTCCTCGTGGCCCTCGGCAGCGCCTTGTTTATGATTGTCTCACAGTTTGGCTTTGAGACTGTCCTCGGCCTGCCCTACAACATCCGTCTCGACCCGTCGCGTATCGCCTCACAGGTGGTTAGCGGCATCGGTTTCATCGGTGCCGGCACGATTATCTTCCAGAAACATGTGGTGAAGGGACTCACCACTGCCGCCGGACTGTGGGTGACCGCCGCCATCGGCATGACCTGCGGTTCCGGACTCTATATCCTCGCCAGCGCCACTACCCTTCTCGTGCTGCTCTGCCTGGAGACGCTCAACCTTATCATGCACCACTTCGGCACACGCAACATCGCCATCACCTTCTCCTCGCCGAGCATCAACGATGTGCGCAATGTGCTCGACCGTCTGCGCAACGATGGCATGAAGATTGACAACTACAACATGCGTGAGGTGCAGAAAGACGGCAAGACGCTGTTTTCGGTGACCACCGACGTCATCGTGAAACGCGACAAATACGAGTCGCGCGTCCTTGGCATCATGGAAGAACTCAATGGAGTGAAGATTGAGAGCATAGAGTAAGTTTCTGTCTTCGAATACAACTTTTGGAGTATCCGGCTCACGGCTTTTGCCAAGACTTTATAATCATTCAGAACAGTCCCCGAAGATTATAGATAAAAACAACTGGGGGTGATTCTCACAAATAGAACCACCCCCAGTTTATTGTTTCTACCCTACTTTATTTGTCGAGCAGAATGTTCATCATCTCTACGGCAGCCTTGGCCACGGAGGTGCCAGGACCGAAGATGGCGGCAACGCCTGCCTTGTAGAGGAAGTCGTAGTCCTGTGCAGGAATCACGCCACCAGCGATGACCATGATGTCCTCACGACCCAGTTTCTTCAACTCCTCGATGAGTTGCGGGATGAGCGTTTTGTGACCTGCGGCGAGCGACGAAGCACCTACGATGTGTACGTCGTTCTCCACTGCCTCGCGTGCAGCCTCGGCAGGAGTCTGGAAGAGCGGTCCCATGTCCACGTCGAAGCCACAGTCGGCATAACCGGTGGCAACCACCTTGGCACCGCGGTCGTGACCGTCCTGTCCCATTTTAGCAACAAAGATACGAGGCCTGCGGCCCTCTTTCTTGGCAAACTCCTCAGTGAGTTGACAAGCCTTCTCGAAGTCGGAATCGTTTTTGCTTTCTGCTGAATACACGCCTGAAATAGTTCTGATGATTGCTTTATAACGGCCCACGATTTCTTCGCAGGCATCACTGATTTCACCCAGCGTACAACGCAGTTGGGCTGCCTTCACGGCGAGGTCGAGCAGGTTGTCCTTGCTCTTGCGTCCCTCCTTGAAGTCGCGCACGCATGCGGTGATGGCTTTGAGTGCCTCCTGGCAAGCAGCCTCGTCGCGAGAGGCACGCACCTGTGCGAGCGACTCCTCCTGCTGTTTGCGTACGGCAGTATTGTCTACCTCGAGGATATCGATGGGATCCTCATGGTCGAGACGGTATTTGTTGGTGCCGACGATGGTCTGCACGCCCGAGTCGATGCGTGCCTGTGTGCGTGCGGCAGCCTCCTCGATACGCATCTTTGGAAGTCCGGTCTCGATGGCCTTTGCCATACCACCCAGTTTCTCGATTTCCTGGATATGCTCCCATGCCTTGTGCACCAGTTCGTTGGTAAGTGTCTCCACATAGTAGGAACCAGCCCACGGGTCAATCTGCTTGCACACCTTCGTCTCGTTCTGGATATAGATCTGCGTGTTGCGTGCGATACGGGCGGAGAAGTCGGTAGGCAGGGCGATGGCCTCATCGAGGGCGTTGGTGTGCAGCGACTGTGTATGTCCGAGCACGGCAGCCATGGCCTCGATACAAGTACGGCCCACATTGTTGAAGGGGTCTTGCTCGGTGAGCGACCATCCAGAAGTCTGCGAGTGGGTACGCAATGCGAGCGACTTCGGGTTCTTAGCACCGAAACTCTTCACAATTTTCGCCCAGAGCAGACGTCCGGCACGCATCTTCGCAATCTCCATGAAGTGGTTCATGCCGATGGCCCAGAAGAACGACAAGCGCGGTGCGAAGGCATCCACATCGATACCTGCGTTCACACCCGTGCGGATGTAGTCCATACCGTCGGCCAGGGTGTAAGCCAATTCGATGTCGGCGGTGGCACCAGCCTCCTGCATGTGATAGCCCGAGATGGAGATGGAGTTGAACTTCGGCATCTTCTGTGAGGTGAACTCAAAGATGTCGGCGATAATCTTCATCGAGAAGGCAGGTGGGTAGATATAGGTATTGCGCACCATGAACTCCTTGAGGATATCGTTCTGGATGGTTCCAGCCATCTCCTCGAGTTGTGCACCCTGCTCCAGACCAGCAACGATATAGAAAGCAAGGATTGGAAGCACGGCACCGTTCATGGTCATCGACACCGACATCTTGTTGAGAGGAATGCCCGAGAAGAGCACCTTCATGTTCTC